>FZPU01000116.1_pt1 | contig 49549 bp, 48 predicted proteins | sample 1534781 | NCBI WGS metagenome assembly FZPU01 (sample SAMEA104161949, study PRJEB21768) | metagenome | isolation source: underground water
TTTTTTTTTAATGATACGGCGACCACCGAGATCTACACTCTTTCCCTACACGACGCTCTTCCGATCTAAATTCTTCTCTTTTAGGTTTTCGAAAACTGAATATCCCAAGGCATTGTAGATTACCTCTTCATCTTGAAAATTTGACTCATCAACGTTTTTAAGTGAAGTTACTTCATTTTTCTTATTTACAATGATGTGCCGATTTACATTGTCGCGATCGACCATAAAAATCGAGTGAGTACTAAATACAACAATATTGTCTTCAGATATCTTCAGTAATTCTTCGAGTAAATACTTTGCACCGCTCGGATGCAAGCCGATTTCTGGCTCGTCAATTAAAATAAGCGTGTTTGCGAGGCTTTGAGTTTTCACTTGTGCTGAAATAATTAATAGGAATGACACAAAGCGCTTAAACCCATCACTTCGGCTTGCGAAGTCGAATCTATTGGTTGCATCCTTTATGCTTGCATCAATAAATTCTGATCCGTATGCTTCAAGAAATATTTCTATCGATTTATATTCCTTCCAAATTGATCGAATGTGTTCCGTAGTAATGCGAGCAACTCGGTTTAGTAGATTTCTTTCACCATGATTTTTCTCTCTAGCCTTTTTGAAAGCCGCTGCTATATCGTCCTCTCCAGCCATTTCAAACATATTTCTTAGCGGTAAACATGTGGAGGGGTCTGCTATAAAGCTAGCCAGCGGTATTCTTGCGGGAAGAAGGAATTGTGCGTCATATGACCAATACACGCATTTAGGTAAATTAGTTTTGACGTGTTCGAAATTCACATTACCTAATAACTTCTCAATATCCTCGAAATTTGCTGGGACAAGATATGCGCTTAAATCCTCCAAAATATGGCTGTCATCCAAAATATCAAAATCAGCAAGTGGGTAGCTATTTCCTCCATCAGCTTCTGTAAATAAAATTGACGAGGGGCATTTTTCAATAGGTTTTTTTAGATTTTCATTTATCTGGTACTTAGGTAACGTCCAGTATGTTGAATACTTCCTTCCTTCAAAAATATCTGCTTGGTATAGCAACTCTTTTTGCATGTCGCAGTATTCTTTCAGAGAATAATTCTTGTCATCCTTAACGAGTAAATGCGGATTCTCAGGAAATACCGTGCTTTGTACTTTTGAATATATTGCTTCTCTGTCTTCTGTTTCTAAGGCAAAAACAAATCTAACAAATGCCTTATCAACTTTCTCATCATCTAGTTCTACTCTTACGTCAGCTTTGTTAATCGGCATATCAGACAATAACCTTAACGCCTTCAGAATATTGGATTTACCAGACTCATTGATCCCGACCAAAATTCTGCATGTTGGATGAAAAGATATTTTTTCTGATTTTATTGATCTAAAATTTTCAATCTCAGCTCTGATTAATCGCATCATTTCGCCCCAAAGTTATTTGTTAACTAGATTTATTATACGTGTCAGCATCACTTTTGTTCCCCCCCAAACAACCCATCCAACGGATTTTTTCCCGCCGCCGCACTCCCCGAAACTTTCTTCACCTTAAATTCCTCTTCAATATTGTCGCGATAAAAACTCCACGCTGCGCCGGAGGTGTTGAGTCGTCGCCAGAGGTCTTCGCCAACTCCGCTGTATTGCAGGGTGTCGCCGTTGTCGAGGCGGATTTGCAGCAGGCGCGTTCGCGCGTCATAGCCGATGGCGCGCAGTTTGCCGGAGTTGATTTTTTTCATTTCCATAGGTGTTGGGTCGTTCCGAAAAATTTGCGGGGATGCGGGATTGCGCAAACCCCTCCCGGCCTCCCCTTGTCAGGGGAGGAGACGTTGCTGGTGCTGGCTTCGATGCCGATTACTGATGTCATTTCATTTACTTCCATTGAACGCCACATAACCGGAGGGCTTCGCAAATTTAAACGCTCTCTCGCCAAAGTTCACTTCCCAAGTGGTGTCCGACTGCGGGATGCCGCGCTGTTTTACATCGCCGGTGGTGGTTCCGGCTGCGAGTACGCAGGCGCGGTATTGTTTGCTTTTTTCCAGCGGGTAGCCGTTGCCGCTTTCGGGTGTGCCGCTGAGCCATTTTCCGTTCACGCTGAAATAGAGTTTGTGTTGGTCGAGGTCGGCGGCGATGCCGAAGATGTCGCCGTCCTTGTAGAGTTTTTGTTCGCCGTGGCTGATGACGGTTGATCCTCCGGGCATGGATGGTACGTCGATGCCGGTGTCGTGGTCGAGGCACAGGCCGATGTTGGCGTGCGTGTGTGCGGACAGCGAGCCGGTGACTTTCATCTTGCCTTCGTAATAGAGCTTGCCTGCCGAGAAGGCGTGGTCTGACCATGCGTCGGTGTAGGCACCCGATATGCCACGCATGAGCGTATTGCCATTCACGGCTTCTGTGAAAGCGCTTTGCAATCTTATGCGTGTGTCGTTAGGACCGGGTTTCAGCGGCGGCGGCAGGGCGAAGGCGGACGTTTGCGCGCCTATGCTGAATCCGCTGGCGGGTGCTTCGCTGCTTGCCTGAAAAGTCGCGGGTGCGGCATCGGTGAGCGCGCGCGTTGCGGTGGCGATGTCGATCAGGTCGTTGGCTCCGCTGCGCGTCGGGAAGCCATTGAACAGGTTGATGCCCATTCTTTGCATGATGTCCACTTTGCGGGTGACAAAAACTTTTGGCTTGCCGCCCCCGGAGAAGGTAACACGCGGTTCGTAATAGCCGATGGCGATCACTTGTTTCAGTTCAACGCCGCGCGCGGCTTCGATGTGCCATTCGATCGGTTCGTAGGCGAGCAGCAGCAAAACGGCGTTGTCCGCGCTCACGTTGAGGTTGACCGTGCCTTCGGGATGTTCCTGAAATTTGCGCTGCATGTCTCTGGGGAAATACGCCTGATAGATCGACACCACATGCACTGGCGCGCCATCTGCCGGATAAGGTGCGGGCTTGGGAGGCGATACAGGGGCGGCGGCTGGCGCGATGGCTTGCATCGTATAGGGCGCGGCGGCTGCGGCAGCGGGCAGGGCGTTGAATGCGGCACGCGCTTGATCCTGCTGCATCAGGGCGGGTGCTTTGAGCGGCGTGTTGGGGAAGGCGGCCAGCGTGCGCGGAAACAGCGCGGCGAGTTGCGGCGGCACGCTGTTGTAGTTGATCTCCGGGTAGTTGGGCAACAAGCCGCTTAAGCGCCATTTGCCTTCTCCCTCGACGCTGGCGAAGTTGAGCTGGCCGGTCATTTGAATGCCGTTCGCCAGCAATGATTTGAGTGCGGGCAGTTGCTCGCCGATCTTAGTTGCCCAGTCCGGTGTTTGCGACAACACGCCGCGCGCCTTGATCTGATAGGTGCCACGGTTGCCCTGCACGCCCAGCAGCTCCAGCGCGATACGTCCGGCGGGAATGCAACCGCCGCCGTAACTCGACAGCTCAAGCGCTTGTGCCGCCTCCGGGTTCAAGGTGAAACGCACGCCTTCATTCTGCGCATCTGCGGCAGGCGGGCAGCTATCGTTGGCGGGTTTGTCTTTTGCGAGCAGCGGTTTGATGCGTTCCATTTTTGCCAGCCCGGCATGCTCAAGCGCGGACAGGATGTGCAGCGCCTTGTACATCGCGCCAAGCTCGTAGGGTTTGCGATCCGCCTTGTCGTAGTAGGTGGCCGTGAACGGGGTTGGTGCTTCCGATTGACGCATATTGCCGGGCGCAGGTTTGTCGTCGCCGCCGCGTTGCAGTTGCAGCGGCAAACAGGCGATGCCGTTGCGCGACAGCCAGTTGGTGTCGGTCGCTTGCATGGCGATCTGCTGTTTCGCATCTTCGAGGCTGGGCGGTGGGCGCATGAGGTTCTTCTGCATCTCTATCGCATAATTGTTGGCTTGGCCTCGGGACGCTTGTGCGGCTTCGATCTCGATCTCGATCTCGATCTCGTATGTCGAGCGCCATCCAGAATTAGTGCGCACCACTTTGACGTGGCCTTTGCCGTCTTCGCTCAATTGCTGGAGTTTGGGGAACAAACGTTTCGCGTCGGCGCTTTGCGTCCACGCAGGCGCATGGGTGAGTTTGATCGCGTAGGTCACGTCATAAACGTCCAGATCCATAATGGTCTCCAGCGACTTTTCGGTCTGCTCAATTCCCGCGAATTCTCTGCGCCCATAGTTGAAGCAAAGCGCGTTGCCATAGCCGGTCTGATTGTTGGCGAATCCTTGCCACGTCATCTGGTAAGTGCGCGCGGGCAGTGCGCCGCTGTCGGTCGCTATGCTGCGGTCGGTTGCGGTAAAGAAACCCTGGGTTGTCAGATAATCCAGTTGCTCGATCTGAATGTCGCGCACCGCTTGATCGCGAAAATTGGTTTGCCGCAACAGCGTCACCGCGAAGCGCCCCGGCACGGCGGCGGGGGCGATGCCGGGGAAGCCGGAAATTTCGGGAGCGGGGCGGTTGAGATCGACACTGATGCAGGGTTCGGAATTTTCTCTGGTGACGCTGTTGACTATCGCCTGCTTGCGCACCGCTTCTTCCATCGCCGGGGCAACAGATTCATACGGGATGTCGGCAATCAATCTGCTGTCCAGTTTAAGCGACTCACCGTAGCTGATGCCCGACAGGCTTAAGCACGCAACGGCGAGCAGGCCTGAAAATTTGCTGTGATTAGTCATCCTAATAACCGTAGTTGGAGGGTTTGTAGGTGCGAATTTATTCGCACGCTCAATGAGTGATGTGCGAATAAATTCGCACCTACACTGGTGGCATAACGCAATAAATTTTCGGAGTATTCATCTTCAACTGCGTTTTTAAGGTTCATCTTAAATTAACGCAAACCGCAAGGTGGAATCATGGAGATGCCCGTATTTGCTGGCTTGCGACGAAGGTGTGTTTGCGGATTAGGTGCGCGATGGATGCCGGATCGGCGAGTGTCCGGTGCGTGCAGAGTTGGTGTGCAAATGCATTTGTTCAAGTGAATCCCCTTTGTCGAACAAGTCGTGCCGCGTGTCGTTTCCCGTCGTCGCGGGATACGAGCCTTGCGCCAGACTCCTGTTCCGGGGATTCCGCCTGTGGCCTCGCGCCGTGCGTGCGGTGCGATGTGCGTGGGGCGGAGTTGCAAGTGGGACGAACTGTAGGGGAGCGGGGTTGGTGGTGTCAATTGATGATTGGCTTGGAGGTAGATTTTGTTTCGGGCTGATAGACTGGGTGCGTCGTTTGAAGGCGGATAATTCTCCTGAAAACTGAGTTGATGGGGTTGTAGGTGCGAATTCATTCGCACGAATAATGAGGGATGTGCGAATAAATTCGCACCTACAAGGGCGGCGATTATGGGCTATGCGGGGCTAAGGTATTTCCAAACAATGGAGGAGCGAACATGAAAAAAGAATTTTGGTTGGAGCGGTGGGAGCGGGCGGAGATCGGGTTTCACCAGAACGAGATCAATCCTTATCTGCTGCGCCACTGGAAGGAGTTGCATCCTGCGTGCGCGGGCGAGGTGTTCGTGCCGCTGTGCGGCAAGAGTCTGGATATGGTGTGGTTGCGCCAGCAGGGTTGTCCGGTGCTGGGCGTTGAGTTGAGTGCCATCGCGGTGCAGGATTTTTTCAAGGAGAACGGCAAGTCGCCGACGCATGCGAGCAGCGGCAAGTTTGAGTGCTGTGAGGCGGATCGCATCCGTATTCTGTGTGGCGATTTTTTCGACTTGCGCAAAGAGGATATGGCGCAGGTGAATGCGGTGTACGACCGCGCGTCGATGGTGGCGCTGCCGCCGGAAATGCGCGAGCGTTATGCGCGGCACTTGGTGGATATTCTGCCGCCCGAGACGCAGATTCTGCTGATCACGTTTGATTATCCGCAGGCGGAGATGGATGGGCCGCCGTTCGCGGTGTCGGTGAGCGAGGTTGAGGCGCTGTACGGCAAGTACGCCGAGGTGCGCCTGCTGGCGCAGGAAGATGCGCTGGCGCAAAACCCGCGCTACAAACAGCGCGGCATGCGCCGGATGGAGGAAAGTATTTTTCTGGTGACGTTGCGGTGAGGGGGGTAGGTGCGAATTTACCTCGAAGAGGTTCTTGCATCCGCACATAACAAGTCACGATTTGTCAGTTCCCTCTCCCGCAGGCGGGAGAGGGTTAGGGTGAGGGGCGTTAAGGTAAAAACAAATTTTGCTGGTGTGCACAGACCCTCATCCCCAGCCCTTCTCCCGCCTGAGGGCGAAGGGAGCAAGGCGAACTCAGATAACAGTTGTAGGGCGGGTCACACCCGCCATTTGTTAAATGGCATTGGCGGGTGTGACCCGCCCTACAAAAACTGCGGCTTTACGAGAAAAGACGTAGCGCTCAGACAACAGTCAACCCCAGCGCGCACCAGTCTTGCATGCCGCCTCGATACCATTTCAATTTGCTGGCGGGGTAGCCGAGCGATAGCAGGGTGCGGATGTAGTTGGGCGTTTGTCCGCACCACGGGCCGTTGCAGAAGATGGCGAGGGTGTGCGCGTTGCTGAAGTCGAATTCCCCGCCGCTTTCTTTCGCGCCGTAAATTTCTAGCAGCGTTTTATTTACGCCGGGCAGGTCGGTGGCTTGGCCTGCCATGTTCTGCGCGTAGGGGACGTTCACCGCGCCGGGGATGGTGACTTTGGCGTACCAGTCCGGCGTGCGCGAATCGACCACCATCAACCCGTTTTCGCCATTGCGAATGCGCCGCAGGATGTCCAGCACTTCCAGTTCGCCCAGCGTTTCAATTCCTTCTGCCAGTTGCATCGGCTGGATGCAGTAGGGCGGGCAGGGGCGCGCGGTGGCGGCGTATTCGGCGCGCAGTGTGGCGGACGGATTTTGCTCGCGCTGTATGGTGACGGGTTTGCCTTGGTGCAGCGCTTCTACGGCCGCGATGTCGGCGGTGATGTGGTAGTCGGTCATGGCAATAATTTGTTTAGCTCGCTCTTGGTTTCGGGTTGGGTAAAGAAGTTGAGATGCATCACCACGGACTGCGGATTTTTTTCGTCGCCGTAGTGGTAGGCATCTTTCATGATGGATTGCTGATTGGGCAGGTAGCCGGGGTTGGGGCTGGCTCCGTCGTAAGGCACGACCAGATCGTTGGCCGCGCCGTCGAACACGCCGTTGTCCCACAGAAACTCTTGCAGCAGTTTGGCGGGCAGCGCGTGGAAGTCGTAATGCGCGCGGATGTAGTCGTATTCGGCGGCAGCGGTTTTGCCGAATTTGTTCAGCTCGGTGATTTCGGTGCCGACTGGGTTCATCGACTCCACGCCGGGCATTTGTTGGGCGATGGTCGCCAGCAGTTTGATGATGGTCAAAATCGCTTTGATGAAGCCGGCGGGCGCGCCTTTGAAAAACCAGAACAGCATGTTGAGGCGGCGGAACAGGCGGTCGGTATTTTGCGCTTCGGCCAGTTGCGATCCCAGACAGGCTCCCGCCACGAACACCACTTTGTTGATCTTGACTCCCTGCTTGGCCAGCGTCTGGATATTGTTTGGGTTCTCGACGAAATTGCGGATCACGCCGCCGCCCCTGCTGTGGCAAACAATATCCAGCGTGACGTTATGCAGCGCGCCCAGTTGTTCCATCAGCAGATTGTTGGCGTTGAGGGCGGTGGTTTTGGACAAGGTGTAGTGATCCCACGCCAGCACATTTTTGTTGTAACTGGTGAGCAGCGGGGCAAGGAACGCGGGGTCGCCGAGCAGCCCTTCAAACGCGCCCACGGTCGAGCTGAAAATGCCGTGACAGAACAGCAGCGCTTTGCCGTTGATCGCGCTTAATTCGGTGCTGCTGGCCGCGCGCGGCACGCCGCTGGCGGGAATAATTTGCAGCACTTCCTGGCCGTCGGTATTTTTCTTCAGATAAACGTCGGCTTTGTGGGCGAGCCAATTCACCAGCCCGTTCAGTTGCAGACGAAAATTCGGGTCATACGCGGGCGCGCGCATCGCGCCGACAAAATGGCTGCGCATCAGTTGCGTGCGTTGCATCACTTCGTCGTCTTCGATCACGAAAATGCCGAAGGTCAATTGCGTTTGGTTTTCCCATTGCGCGGCCTGGCTCAGGAAATCGGCGCTGCGAGTTTGATTGGTATTTGTATTCACCGACACTAACGGAATGTCGAAATACACGGCGGCGGCGTTGGTTTCCAGCGCGCGGAATTGCGGCGACTGCTCGTGGCTAGGCAGCACCCAATCTACCAGCGCGCCGCGCTCGTTATCCAGAATCAGCACCACGTAGCTTCTCGCGTCCGCCGCCTCGGGCAGCGCCAATTCCACGTGCAAACGCGGCGCGGCGTTCGACAACAATCCCGCGCGCGTTCGCGCCGTGTCCACGGTGTGCAGCGTGTTATCCAACAGCCTGAAATTTTCGCCGATCAAGTCGTCCCATATTCCGCCCGCCGTTTCGACGGGGTTGGAATCGCCGCTAAAATCGGACGTGGCGGAGGCGAACTTCACTTGGTATCCGCCGCGTGTTTCGAGGCTGGCAATAGTGTTTTCAAAATTACTGAAGCGCATGGTTTATTCCCCTTTGCTGAACAAGTTGTAGTGGTGGCGCTGCGGCCCGACGGCGCGGGTTTTGTCTTGCGCCAGTCTCCTTATTCCGGGGATTCCGCCACGAGCCTCGCGCCGTGCGTGCGGGGCGATGTGCGTGTGGCGGAGTTGCAAGTGGGCGAACTGTAGGGGAGCGGTGCGGGGAGTGTCAATCGGGAATTTTTGTAGGTCGGGTTTCAACCCGACATGTCGGGCTAAAGCCCGACCTACATGATGCCGATGACCTGTCGTCAATTATGGAAAGTTCAATTTCGAACCGTTTGCTGTTGCAAGCTGTTCAGTAGTTTGCCGAGGTTGGCCGGTTTGTGCAGGACGGGCCAGGGGGTGTCGCGGGTGCTGCCGATGAAGTGGGAGGAGGTTTCTCCGGTGATGACGACCGCGATGAGGCGGGCGGTTTTTCCCTGTTGCAAGGTCTGGAGAAAATCGATTCCGGTGAGTTTGCCGTCGAGCGCGAAATCGACGATGAAGAAATCGGTGTTGATGATGTCGGTGTGGCGCAACGCTTCTTCCGCCGAGGGGAAATGCAGTGCGTGGGCACCGAGTTCTTCCAGCAGGAAGAGCAGGCCTTCGGCGACCAGTGCGTCGTCTTCGAGCACGACCACGCGTTTGCCGCGCACCAGGGTTTCGCTGGGAAGTACTTCGGCTGTATGGTTGCGGGGCGAGAGGTGTCCTGTTTTTCGGCGTTCGACATTGAGCGGGATTTCGAGTTCGAACACCGAGCCGTGTCCGGGGCGCGAGCGGCAGGTGACTTTTCCGTCGAGCAGGCTCATGGCGCGCTGGCAGATGGAGAGTCCCAATCCCAACCCGGCTTCGCGGCTGCGCTGCGGGTTGTTGGCCTGATAGAACTCGTCGAAGATATAGGGCAGGTCGGCATCGGCGATGCCGCAGCCGGTGTCCCACACCTGCAATAGCACGTGGTTGCCGCGTTCTCTGGCGCTGACGAGGATGCCGCCGCGCGAGGTGAACTTGAGCGCGTTGGTGACCAGATTCATCACCACGGATTGCAAAAGTCCGATGTCGGTGCGCACGATGAGCGCTCTGTCCAGGGGAATGAACAGGCGCAAGCTCAAGTCTTTTTCATGTGCGGGCAGCGTGAAATTTTGTTCCAGCCAGTTGAATAGCTCGACCAGATTGAAGGTGGAAAATTTCGGCTGGATCAAGCCCGCATCGAATTTTGAAATGTCCAGCAAGCGTTCCAACAGGTCTGAAAAAACATTCATCGACTTGTCCAGCCGCTCGATCAAATCCAGCTGGCGTTCGGTGGTGGCGCTGAGTCGCAGCGCGCCCACGTACAGGTTGGCGGCGGCGATGGGTTGGCGCAGATCGTGTCCGGCAGCGGCGAGGAAGCGGGTCTTGGAAAGTTCTTTCTGTTCCAGCTGGTGCAACGAGTCCAGCAGTTGCTGTTCCAGTTTGATGCGCTCGGTGATGTCGGCAATGATGCCGAAGCCGGAAACTTTTCCTTTCCAGTTGATGGTGCTGGCATGCATTTCCCACTGGCGTATCTGTCCGTCTTTGCGCGTCATCCTGACCACGTAAGGCGTGGCGACTTGCTCTCCTTGCATGCGCCGCTGATGCAGGTCTAGCAGCCATGCCCGGTCCGCTGCATAAACCAGCGGCATGAAAGGTTTGTCCATCAGTTCATTTTTGGAATAGCCGATCAGGTCAATCGAAGTCTGATTGACGTACTTGATCTGGCCTTCCTGGGTGACGACGACACCCAACGGAAGCTGCTCGGCAAAGTTGCGGTATCGCGCTTCCGATTCCTGCAATTCGGCTTCGATGCGCTGGCGCTCGGTGATGTCCTGCACCGAGCCGGTGCCGGATAGCAAATTGCCGGCGGCATCGATGTCCAGCCGCGCGCGCTCTTCCACCCAGCGCGTTTCGCCGTTGACGAGGATGCGGTGCTGGATGTGATAGGGCGCGCCTTGGAGCGCCGCGCGCCAGGCGGCATCCACCCGTTCCTTGTCGTCGGGGTGAACGTTTTTCAGAAAACAGCCGTAATGCAGCGGTGTGCCTGCGGGCACACCGAAGATGCGGTAGGTTTCATCCGACCATACCAGTTCGTCGTTGCTCAGGTTGAGTCGCCAGCTGCCGATCTTGGCCACGCTTTGCGCTTCGCGCAGCAGTTCGTTCACGCGCAGCAGCGAAGCTTCAAATTTTTTGCGCTCCCCCAGCATGGTGGTTGCCATGAGGCCGATCAGCGCCACGATGAACATGTACAGCCACGCCATATACATGCTTTCGTCCGCAGGCAATGTGCCGAACACGCCCAGGTTGAGGGCGGTGCCGATGGCCGTAATCATGGATAGGCTCACCACGGCCAGCGCGGCTCCGGTCGCGCCCAGGCGCAGCGCCGCCCACAACACCAACGGCAACGGCAGGAAGGCCAGCGGCAGCAAGTGATGTCCGAAATCGGCCAGGAATACCAGCCACCCGGAAAAGCCCAGCAGCGCGGCGCATAACCACATCTGCGCGGGGCGCTGGCGCAGTTCCGTCAGGCTGGATCGGTTGAGGCTCAACAGCAACGGGCCGAATAGCAAGATGCTCATCATGTCACCCAGCCACCAGTTGAGCCAGGCGACGGGCATGCCGGACGGCGGTAACTGGTCGCCCCACCACAGCGAGAGGATGCCGATGGCGGCGGGCAGCAGCGTGCTCAATGAGGCGGCAGCGATCAACGCCAGCAAATCGTTTTGTCGCGTCAGGAACGGGTCGAAGCGCCAGCGTTTTAACAACCACACGGCGCTGAGCGGGGCGAGGGTGTTGCCGGCGGCGCTCAACAGCGCGGGCGGAATGGCGGTGTCGAGCGAGAGGTCGAACAGGAATGCGCCGAGAAAAATTCCGCCAATGATGTAGGGCGAACCCCAGCGCAACAGGATCGCCGTGGCCAGTCCGGTGGGCAACCAGAACAGGGTGATGTGGCTGTCGTGGGTGGGGAAATACAGCCCCAGTTTTGCCCCGGCAAAATAACCCAATGTCACTAGCACCAGCTTGGCGAATTGTGCCCAGGGTTGGTTGCTATCTAAAACGAGCGGCGCTGCCATCAATTCAGCGCAGACGCATGAGCAAGTTTGTCCGCCGCTTGTCTGGCGCAACACACGGGACAACGAGGAACGGAACCAGACTGCTCAGTTCCGGGCGCTGCGTGTTTGGCAAAAAACGCTTTCAAGTGGCTCCCCTTTGTCGAACAAGTTGTGTTGCCGGGATTTCTTTGTGCGGTGATGCGTGGAGCAAGTGTGACGAAATGTAGAGGAGTGAGTCGGGTGGTGTCAATGACTATGCTGCGCCACAGCGGGTTGCGAATTTTCCGGCACTCCCTGTTACACTTTGCGCCTTGACTAATTTATCAAACGGAGCGTCCAGACCATGAAAGCCTTGTTAGCGATCTGCATGATTGTTGTATCCAGCTTTGTCGGCGCAGCCGAAAATCCAGCGCCTGCGGAACACGCGTCCGCCGTCGTCGTTAGCGGCAAAGTGCTGGAGGTGAAGAACGCCGGTAGTTATACCTACCTCCTGCTCAAAACCAAAGACGGCGAGGTGTGGGCTGCGGTGATGGAAGCATCGGTCAAGAAGGGCGCTGCGGTCACGCTGGAAAACGTGATGGTGATGGACAACTTTGAAAGCAAAGCGCTGAAGAAAACGTTCAAGACCATTCTGTTCGGCACCTTGGGCGGTGCAGCGGCAAGCGCGCCAGCCGGTCATGCCAAAGCGCCCGCTGCCGCCGTGAAACTGGATGACATCAAAGTGCCCAAGGCCACTGGCGACAACGCCTACACCGTGGCGGAAATCATAGGCAAAAGCGCCGCACTGAAAGACAAGCCGGTGCTGGTGCGCGCCAAGGTAGTGAAATACAACCCCGGCATCATGGGCAAAAACTGGATTCACCTGCGCGACGGCACAGGCTCCGAGGCCGACAACAGCAACGACATCATCGCCACCTCCCTGAACGAAACCAAACCCGGCGATGTCGTGACCGTAAAAGGCATCGTGCGCACCGACAAGGATTTCGGCTCGGGCTATGCCTACAAAGTGATTATCGAAGAAGCGGTGTTGCAGAAATAGTCGGACTTCCAGTCCCCTTCTCCCGCAGGCGGGAGAAGGGCTAGGGATGAGGGATTATGCGTTTACGCCAATTTTGTTTGGACTCAACAACCCTCACCCCAACCCCTCTCCCGCCTGCGGGAGAGGGACTTCTCAGTACTGATTTTCGTAGGTCGGGATTTATCCCGACGGTGTTCACGGTTTGAAAAAATCGTCGGGATAAATCCCGACCTACAAAAGCGTGAGGTTCATGGGTAGGGCATTTCTCAGAAAAGTCTCAGAGAGTCCTACCAGAACCCGCCCGATTTCGGCTTCCTGGCTTCGCCCGTCTTGTACATGTCCTCCAGTTTCGCTTTAGCACCTTCATGTTTTTGATCGGCAGCTTTTTGGTACCACTCGACCGCTTGGGCAACATCCTGTTTCACACCCAGACCTTTGCGGTACATGCCCGCCACATTGAATTGCGCGCTTGCGTCGCCTTGCATAGCGGCTTTCATGAACCACTCAAAGGCGACGGGATAATCTTCCGCGAAGGCGGCTCCGTCGCTGTACATGACACCTAGCGCGAGATAGGCGGCGGTATATTCTTTCTCCGCCGCTTTTTCGTACCACGCCAATGCCTGCGCATCATCCTGCGGCAAGACAACGCCTTTGGAGTAAGCGAGCGCCAGGTTATACATGCCCCACGCATCGCCTTTCTCCGCCAGATAGCGATAGAGATCGGTCTTCTTCTTGCACGAGGTTTTCATGAACACATTCAGAACATCGGAATAACCAACATCGACCTTGCTTGCGATGTATTTAAAATCCGCGCGCCATTCTCCCGCTCTGTATTTATCCAGCAGAATAAGCGCCGAATACTGGTGGCCGCACATCTGCTCAAACTCGCCGCGCTGCGCCACTTTCGCCGCCTGCTGCACCATCTCGTCCGCTGATTCCAGCGCCTTCTTGGCGCACACCGATTCTTCGTAGTTGGCTCGCTGCGCATCCACCGCCGCAGCGGGATCGCAGGAAGAAGCCTGCGCGCTCAAAACGAAAAGCGACAGAGTGAAGGCGAGAGCCGGGTGGGAAATAATGCGGGACATGGCGTGGCCTCTTTGATCGTGGTTGCAGAGATTTCATTATGCGCAGGTCGGCTCGATTCGACAAGCGCACAATAGGCAATATCATGGAGAGCCGCGCCAATAGGCGATCTGCGAGGCATGCGATGCAAATCGTTATTCCAGCCCTTCGACAGGGGCGAACGGATGAAATCAACTTTATCGGGTTTCAACCCGACATATCGGGCTAAAGTCCGACAAATGGTGCGCATAACTACCGTGAAGAACGAAGCACTACGTTAGCCTCCCTTGCCCCCGCCTGTCGCTTTCAGCGGTTTGCTGCCACCCGACGAATGGGCTGCGGGCTTTTGCTTGGTGCTGGCCGCACCGGTGTTCAACACGCGCTTGTGTTCATCTTCCCTCGTCGCCGTGGCGCTGCCGCGCTTGCGCACATAACCGCGCCCGAACTTGGCAGCCCCTTTGATCTTGATCCGTTCCTGCGCCTTCTTGTCTTCCGGCGCGGAATACGTTTCGTGCTCGCGCGTTTGCGGATTGTAAAAACCGACGTAACCGCCGGGGCTGACCCCGAACGAGCGCAAGCTCTTGCCCTTGCTCAACCGCCCCAAAAAATCGTTGCGCCCGCCTTCCTGCTCTTCCGGCGTGAAATACAGCGGCAACACAAAATTGGATACCTCCACTCCATCAATCGCATAACTCTGCGACTGCACCGCATCGCACATCTCGAACCAGTGGAACACCTCTTTCTTCGCGTCGGCAGGATGCGGCCCCTGCACCAGCAAATTGCCCTGCGCATCGCCGATCAACTCCAGCGCCTCATGCGACAGCGTCACCGTCCAACTCTCCTTCAACTTTCGGCACAAATCCGTGAACACAAACCCGTAAGGAATCCCGCGAAAATTCGCATCGTGATACCCCACCGCCCCCGCCACATCCGCCTTGTCCGACAAATATAGAATCGCATTCCCGCGCATCTCCGCCAGCTTCTGCTTGTCCGCCCGCGCCCCCACCGACCCCTCCAAGCGCAACGTCGCACCGAAGCTCCAGTACGGCTCAAAGTCTTCTTTGACCTAGCGATTGATGGCGCGGATGGCGTTCAGGAATTCTTCATCGGTGAGGGATTGGGAATGGTTGACGAGGGTGATTATCATGGGGAGGACATCCTCTTGATTGCGGCAAAATTGATGGGCGTTGGATGGTTTTGTATGCTGTTCTTAGTGCGGTAAGTTTAGCGAACCAGAAGCCTTTAATTCCCTCAGTTTTACAGCACCCAGTAGCTGTCTGTCGCAAGCCCATTTTTCTCGATATATGCTGTTTTTTTAGCATCAAAGCTTGTCTCTGTAGTGGTCAAAACTGCGGCTTCTCTTCCTAATACCTTAGTGTACATATCGACTATCAGTTGGTATTCGGTAGTTGCTGGATCAGAAAGAATTTCTAGGACACGATCAACTTTGCCTCCTGAAAGTTCTTCATCAAAAAATTCGCCCTCAAAGTGTGGAAATTGAGTGAATATGTCACCACCATTTGACTGAGATACAGCGGTACGTATTGCGTTGTTTATCGACCACATTGCTCCATTTATTATTTTGGAATTGCGTTTAACTTTGGGGGTGTCAGAGTCGTGTATTGCGAGATATGGAACTTTGAATTGATTAAGAATGCGTGCAAAAAGTGGAATATTTGCTTTTCCAAGGCAATCAATAACGTGTACTTCTAATCCAATTTTTTGGGAAACATGTTTGACAACGAGATGTTCTGTTGGCCCTTCGACCAAGACAATGTTGTCGTAAAAAAAGAACTCATTAACGACGGGATGACATGCGCGAATCATTTGTAATCTATCGCGTTCGTTAGCATCAAATGAGATTTTGTCTGTGGAAACAAATAATTGTTTTGATGCATTCGCATCAACGCGGACAATAGTTGTGTGGTCTTTAGAAAGATCAATAAAGATAGGTGAATGCGTTGTGGCGATGACCTGCCATTCGGGATTGTTTAGAGCAAAGTTGTACAGTGATTCTCTTGCGTTGCGAATAGTGGGCGGATGGAGAAATGCTTCTGGTTCATCAATCAATAATATTTTGCCAGCTTCGCCAACACCCTTTCCTTTTTTCTTGCCCGTGTCAGACATAACTGAAAGTGCCGACCAGAGTAGAGCACGTTGAATGCCCGTGCCCTGTAGGGTTAGCGGAGTCGGGCTTCCAGCTGGTGTCCCAACTTTTAGGTATGACTCAGCCCCAACTATTTTTTCGTCAATTGCATCTTTTGATTTTGGGATAAGTTCAATTGTGGTGCCTGGAAATATTTGGGAAACATTGTCTGTTATTCTTTTAGCAACATCGTCGAATGCAATCTTGGATTCATCAAATAATTCTTTAGCTAAACGATCAATTTCTTCGAGCGCCGCCTTTGTTCTCGTGGAGTCAGCTTTCAATTTACTTTTTACATGCTCTTTGAGCATTCCAACTATTTTTGTTTGAGTTGTTTCAATCGGATCGGTAGGGCGGATTCTTACAGGCTGGGGAATGCGGCTCTGGATTAGCGAATCCCACCCGCCAACACCACCATCCTCAAACTGAGCCGTTTCTGGATCGAAGGATTGCTTTTGCGCTTTTTCTCCTGAGTTCTTCCAAATCCAGCGTACTTTGATGCAATCGCCATATTCTGTATCTTGATAAGTCCACTTTTTTCCAATTGTGTTTTCGTCATCAGGGGTTAGGTTATCAAAAATTCCTGTGATCTCAATCTGCTTTGATGTATCGCCGTTATTAAAGTGACTTTCATCAAGTTCTTTGCCGCCAGAAGCAAATGCTTCATAGGCATCCAGTATCGTGGATTTGCCTGCATTGTTTTGGCCGATTAAAACAACAATTTCGTCAATTCGTATACCGCACTCGACGGAGCCAATTTGTTTGTAGTTCTTGATGAAAAGTCCTGCTAAGCGCATTTCGATACCCTATGTTTCGTTGAGCAATTGAACAAATAAATCACACACGCAATTATTGAAGTATTTTCAGCGCGAGTAGAGTGAAGCCAACATTCATCTGGCCTATATAAGGAAAATCCGGTAGTTCCTGCGATCAAGTGTTTCACCTTTGCTGAACAAGTAATACTGCGGGCGTTGCTTTCTAATTAATGGGCATCGCAATTACTTCTACGTTCTAGAAGCCATAGCGCCCCGATTCAAAAGAAATTGCATTGACATCAAAGAACAATTATTGGGTTGCCGTTGATCGGTTCGCCAGCAGTTACCCATCCGCTGAAGACGTGCTTTGTGCTTGGAAACTATTGGGGAGCAGATTCACTTACTTCTCTGAAAATTATAGTGATGCAGAACTGCCCGTTTTGATTCTGGCTTTTTTATTTTGGTGCAAAAAGCGTCGATGAAGGCGCTATGTTCAAATTCAGCATAGCGGCTGTCTGTTCACTATTGTCCAATAGTGAGCGATTGCGCCCCATTCTGAACTCTAACCAGCCACCATTGAATATCTTCTTGTCGACACCTATGGCATAGATGAATACTTCCTTAAATGCATTTTGGTTCGTTGACCTCGAATTGCTGGCTTCAATTAGAATTTTCGTACTCCCATTGGCTTTGCTGCCATAGGTGTATCTCGCTGCGGCAAGATTAGAGTTGTTATAAGTTGGCGTGGTGCCGATTGTGGATGTGTCCAGCGCATTGACAGTTCTTCGGAGCGAAATGTTTATTGCGCCTTGTTCTCCAACCCCGCGCTGAGCATTAAGGGTTGTCGAGTTGCCCAATGATAATGACCCAATGTTGCCGCTGTCCGGGAGCGCCCAGCCGCGCCCGAGGCTTAGATTGAAGCGGTCACTGTTCCAGCGCGCGTCTTTTAATTTTGATAGCGAAGTGTCAATACATTTTTTGTAAACGTCGGCTTTTCTAGCAGTTATATCAGCGAGTTTTTTGTCGAACTCTTGACCAGATGGCATATTACGCAACTCATCCTGCTCTTTTTGTATGGTTTCTAATTCCGTACTATGACACTCTGCAAAGGCGTTGCTTGCGTTCACTACAGGATCTTCATCTCTATTTAAGTAGAAAGTGGTATCCAGTGAAACCGCTGATTTCTTATATGATGGCGTGCCAGTGATGGTATCGCTTTCCGCATAACTCAATGTCAAAGCACCCAGCAATCGCATAAAATTATTGCCTGCATAGTTCTTACCCGACATGGGTGTGAGAGTGGTTCGAGCAGGCGTAATCGCAAAACCAATACCCCCTTTTTGGTTGCCCATGGCAATAGGTTTTAGTGCCACAACAATATCCTGTGATGTTTCAATCTGTGTGATTGCGGACGATGAGATACCAGCAAGCTGACCGGCAGAGATTGAACCCGAGGTAATGTCCACCAAATAACTGGAAATGTCAGTTTGAGCGGAATTGGAAGTATCCGGTTGAGCCAAGCACCAAGGTGAGGCACTAAAGCCAAGTACCATAACTCCGCAGATAACGTATTTATTCATTGTTCCCCCAATAATTATTTGGTTCTATTAAATTGCGTCAATAATGAAATCACCACGGCCTTGGTCTGCTTGGGGAGGGTCATTAGGATTAGGTATATCGCCCCTTGCCATGGCTGCCTGTTGATTGCCAATAACAACTTCTGTGTCATAAGCAGCATTAAGCGCTTGGTAACGAAATGCTTGTATGAGAAAAATGGAGCGATGCTGGCCTTTGGGCAAATCAAAAGGAACCTGAAGAGAGCCTTGGGTATAGCTGAATTTGTGCGAAATTGGCGGATAGTTGTCTATGTACAAAGTTACTTCGACATGTGCGCCACTACGATCATTAAATGTAATAACAACATTTCCGGAAGGAACTTGAACATTATTGGTCGTTACGTTGATGGTCATATTATTAATCTCCTGACTAAACGGGACAGCATCACTGTGTTTTTTCTTTACCCGCAGCAGCGGGATTCTGCGGCGGTGGGCTTGCTGGATTGGTATTGCCGGACACCTCGATTCCTTTGGATACCAAGTAGCTCCCGCCGCTGATGCCGATCAGCCCAAGTACGCTGTCGGGTATCGTTGGAAGTCCGTTGATTGCGCCGGTGCCAAATGCGAGAACAATATAGGCCGAAGCGATGATGAAGGTGAAGATCAGAAATTGAAAACGCGAAAAACTTGCTGCACCGTCTTGTTCGCTGATGAGCAAAGACAAGTTTATTGAGCGCTTCCAGATCATGTAAAGAATTATTCCTTCCAGCAAGAAAAGGAAGGCCGCGAGACTCCACTGCATCATTTCACTTGGTGACATACGATTTCTCCTATCAGGTATTGCGGTTGAAATTAAATTTGCGTTGCAACATTGAACCCAGTTTTCCGGTTAGGTACAGACTGTGGCTTCCGCCCACGATTGCCAGAAGCTCATTGGAAACAGGGGGCAGAGCCTTGCTATTGGGGTCTGTCAACACGAGCATCAAATAGCTCGCGCCACCGAAAATTGTTATTCCTAATGCCTGTATGCGCCCCGGGCTTAATCGCCCGTCATGATTGTCTCGGAGCAGGCCATTCAGATTGATTCTTCGAGTGAGCAGCATAAATGCCACTGTTAAAGCGAGCAGCGCTAAAAAAACAATGGCGCTGAGTTGAATAAAGGCGATCAAATTCATGTTGTTTGCTCTGAGAAATGCATCACCCTGCCAATAGCCAAAGCGCAAGGCAATGCCTTGGAGATGGCCGTATCTACTGGCTTGCCGCAATGGTGCGTGGGAATATCGAGCGCGAGACAACTGCCGGACGGCATTGTTTCCAGTGTGCGCAGTGACAGATTGAGAATGCTTTGACGCAAGTGCTTCCCCTTTGCTGAACAAGTCGTGCTGCTGGCGCGGCTTCCCGTCGGTGCGGGATTGTGTTCTTGCGCCAGACTCCTGTTCCGGGGATTCCGCTGTGTGCCTCTCACCGTGCGTGCGGTGCGGTGTGCGAGTAGCGGATTTGCAAGCGAGACGAACTTTATTGGAGTTTTAAGCGGATTGTCAACAACATATTTGTCAAATTTTCGTTAAGTCATTGCCTCTTTGCTTATGCGTTGCCGAGGAAAATGACCTACAACAAAACTTTCCAATACTTCGCCATTTTCGTTTTGCCGCTTTCGTTGAGATGTATCTCGTTCAGCCAGTCGCCGCTGTCGCCCGTTGCGCCTTCGGCGGCGCGCTCGAAGGGGATGTTGGCGAGGGTGTCGATCAGGGTGAGGTTGGGGTGACTGGTTTTTTGTTTGCGCAGTGTGTTGGCGAGTTCGTCCATCAGGTTGTCCGACAATTCTTTCCAGTATTGCGTGGGGATTTTGTTGCCGACAAAGGAGTTGTATAGCCACGGCCCGAAGACTTTGTTCGCAGGGGCGTTGCGCACGGTGGGGTAGCCGTAGGTGTGGTAGAGGATGGGGATGCTGCGGTTTTCCACTAGTTCGGAGTTGTTGCGCAGTTCCGCAAGATAGCGGAAGTGGTCGTTGAAATAGGTTTCGAAAATATTGATCGACCCCGGAATAATAAAGTCGCGGAAGCTGGTCGGGTTGGCGCAGGGCTGTAGCATGCCGCCGCCCGCTGCGGCCACGATGTCGTTGCCGCCCGCGCTGAGCAACACGGCATCCCATTTCCAGGCGAAGTTTTTCTTGAACAGCAGGTTGTAGAATTTTTTGTTGGTGGTCCAGTCCACCATTTTCGACAGCGTTCTTCCGGGGTAGGCGCAGTTGACGATCAGCGTGTCCTGTTTGAGCGGAACGCCCTGGCCGAAGGTGTACAGAAAACTTTGCGTCAGCAAGTCGCTGATGGAAAACCACGAATCGCCTACCGCGAGGTAATGGCGATCATAATCGTCCCACGACAACAGCACGCCCGGCTTGGTGATTTGCCCGTTGCCTTCCAGTTCGTCCGGCGAAATTACAGTAACGATAGTCATTGAATTCTCCCTTCGGTTAATGTGTTCCTTCAGTCAAAAAATGGTTGGGGATAAGTGCGCCGCGAATCCGCGTTGAAGCAGGTGTAGGTGCGAATTTATTCGCACGAATTAACATGATATGTGCGAATAAATTCGCACCTACAAACCGCAAAAAGCAGTGAGGTGTTGCACTCGTTTTGAGTGCGGGGTGGGCTGAGAAATTTCGGGCGACGAGGCTTGCGTTCATTTGAATCCCCTTTTGAACAAGTCGTGCTGCTGGCGCTGCTTCCCTTTTGTCTGCGGGATTTGTCTTGCGCCAGCCACCTGTTCTGGGGATTCCGCCGTGAGCCTCGCGCCGTGCGTGCGGCGAGATGTGCGTGTAGCGGACTTGCAAGTGGGGCGAACTTTAGGGGAGTTTTGCGGGAGGTGTCAATGCTGACGTGAGGGGCTTGGTTGCTGGCCGAGTTCTGTCGGGGCGAAGGTATAATAAGAACCTTCGTTTGCGGCTGTGTTCCGCGAATTTTTCATTCTGGAGTTATCTTGTTCAAGCTCATCGGTGTCATCGCAGGTTATTACTTTTTCGGGTTTTGGGTCGCGTTGCTCGGTTTCTTCATCGGATCGTTTATTGATCGCGTGCGGGTATATGGCTCGGGCGGGATGAACCCGTTGCAGAACGCGTTGCGCCAGGCGGTGTTCATCGAGACGATTTTCATTTTGATGGGCAAGTTGGCCAAGGCCGACGGCCATGTGTCGCAGGGCGAGATCGACCATGTCGAGCAGTTCATGGCGAAGCTGAACATGACCCCGGAGCACCGCCAACTGGCGATTGGCTGGTTCAAAAAAGGCGCGGCGGCAGAGTTCGACATCGAGCCGACCTTGAAACGTTTTATGGCGGTGTGCGGCCACACCAAAAATCTGAAAGATGTGTTGCTGGTGTATCTGATCGTAATGGCGCTGGCGGACGGGCATTTCCATCCCGAGGAAGAAGCGCTGCTCACCGGCATCGCGGGTCGTCTCGGCTACGGCTCGGATGCCTTCAAGCATCTCATGGACATGGTGCTCAACCAGTCGCACTTCGGCGGGCAGCAAGTCAATTCCGCCGCCGCGCTGGACGATGCCTACAAAGCGTTGGGCGTGACCAAGGAAAACACCGATGCGGAAATCAAACGCGCTTACCGCAAATTGATGAGCCAATACCATCCCGACAAACTGATGGGACAAGGCATGCCGCAAGACATGATCGCCATGGCCACCGAACAGGCGAAAGAGATTCAAGTGGCATACGACATGATTCATAAAAGCCGGGGCGGCGTGTAGTTCGTAGGGCGGGTCACACCCGCCGCTGCCATCCAACAAATGGCGGGTGTGACCCGCCCTACCTCTGCTAAAAACCATGACCACCACACTCCCCATCCTCTCTCTCCTTGAAACCCGCGTGCTCGGCGTGCTCGCTGAGAAGCAGCGCACCGTGCCCGACTCTTATCCGCTGACGCTGAATTCTCTGGTCTCCGGCTGCAATCAAAAGAGCGCGCGCGATCCGGTGATCGAGGCGGACGAATCGGAGGTGTTGCTGGCACTGGATACGCTGCGCAGTTTGTCGCTGATCGTGGAAAGCAGCGGCGGCAGGGCTTCGCGTTACGCGCACAACATCGAGCGCGTGTTGCACATTCCCACGCAGTCCACCGCGCTGATCGCGATGCTGATGTTGCGCGGGCCGCAGACGGCGGGCGAACTGCGCCTCAACTGCGAACGCCTGCACAAGTTCGCCGACATTTCATCGGTGGAAAGTTTTCTGGTGGAATTGCATGAACGCGCGGCGGGCGCGCTGGTGGTGGAGTTGCCGCGCCAACCCGGCTCGCGCGAAAACCGCTGGATGCATTTGCTCTCCGGTGTGCCCGTCATCGAAGAGCGCACCTCGTTCTCTTCTTCGCCCTCAGGCGACATTTCCGTGAGCGAGATCGCCGCGCTCAAAGCCAACGTCGCCAAGCATGAGGCGGAGATTGGCGAGTTGCGCGAACTGGTGAATAAACTGTACGCGGAATTGGGCGTTTCAAAATAGCCATTGCGTGGAGATGCCCGTCAATAGGCGATCTACGCAAAGCGCATCACGCAGATCGCCTATTGACGGGCATCTCCGTGATGTCGAGGGTTTGTAGGTCGGGTTTTAACCCGACATGTCGGGCTGAAGCCCGACCTACCGAAATTCAGAATATTTCTCAAATCCTGTCCACATAGTTAATCGGCGCATGATCTGCCAGAAATTTCGGCGGGTTGCGCCAGCCGGTCAACCATGAGGCAAATGAGTTGTGCGATGGCGGGGCGGTGAGTGTGTGCAGTGTGCCGATGTGGCGGTAGCCGAGCGCTTCGGGCGGGAGGTTGGTTACGCCGTCATCACCGTCCACCACGCGGTGGATGAGGTCGGCGATGTCTTTGAGCGAAGCCACGAAATCTGCATCGCCCACGCGCGGCGAGCCGTAGGTGTAGAGCGCGGTCGGTGTGCGGCGCGCGGCGGCCAGCGTGGCCAACGCTGCGCCCAGGCTGTGGCCGGTGAAGAAGACCGGGCAGCGCAGCGCTTTCAGCGCGACTTCAATTTCGCGCCACACGGAATCCAGCGCCGCTTTGAATCCTTCATGCACATCGATCTTGCCTTCGCGCTGGCGCAATCGGCCTATGGTGAGGTCGGTAACGAAATCCCTTGGCTCTTGTTCGGTGCCGCGAAATGCCAGCACGGCGAACGGCATTGCGCCGTTGAATTCGGCCAGTATGGCTTGGGTGCCGCTGATCTGCGAACCGAAGTATTGCCGCCGCGTGCATCCGGCCTGTTCAAGAAAATGGGTTTGCGTGGGCTGCGGCGGCGGGTCGTTTTCTTCGAGGTCATGCCGGTAAACCAGGCGGCTCAATTCGGCGAGCCAGAGCGCGTTATTTTGGCTGTATGCGCTGCTGGAAGGATCGAACGGTGCGAACGGTCGTCGCGAGAAAAAATCGTTGGCATTGCCGGGATAGAGCAAGTCGTCCCAAGTGGTCGTTGTCATGCGTTGTGTTTCCTCTGTTAATCGATATGAGTGTGCTACCAGTCCGTTATGCGGCGCAGATGCCGTACTTGGGCAGGATGTTGTAAACCAGGTTGAAGCGGTGCGCCTGAATCGCGTCATGGAAATGTTTCCAGTGACTGGTCAGAAAGTTGTCTTTGTATTTCTGTACGGGCAGGTCGAAGCTGGTGCCCAGCGCATCGGTTTTCCACGAGTCGCGTCCGCGCGCGAAATAGTCATTGATGTCGGTTTTGCCGCAGACGGTGAACGCGCCGTTGCGGATTGCGGCCAGCCATTTTTGATGGCGCTCGTCGCCGTCGTCCAGCGTGGTGGTGGCGAACATGGTGGCGATCTGCTGGCGCGTGTCGGCGCTCAGCCCTTTGACTTTCGCGTTCGGATTGCCTTTGATGTAGCGCCGCATGGCGACGCACATCTGCTCTGCGGCTTCGAGAAAATCGGCGGTGTTGTCGCGCGTAATGGTTTCGCCGCGCCCGTTCTGATATTTCCATTTGAGAAAAGGCATGTCGGGAAAAGTCTGCGCGCGCCCGTGACCCAGCGGCGGAATGGCATCGTCCAGAATGTCGCGCAATATACCGGCAAGACCTTTGGAAAATACGCCGGAAGCATCGGTTTCCTCCGCGTCTTCGACCTCGTTCACATCATGCATCACCCCGGCAAATCCCTGATGCGCCCAAGTGTCGGCATACACGTGCATGGTGACTCCCAGACGGTGCAGGCCGTAAGCGCAATCCTTGGACAGAATCGCATCGCGCACCATTTCCTGCGCCACTTGGCTGTTGGGCGTGCAGATGATTTTTTCGATGAAACTGCCGTTTGGATTTTGATTTGAGAACAGGCCGCCGTTACCGGGCAGGAAGTGAAACGACATCCACACATAATGATTTGCCAGCTCTTCGGCGTTGCGCGCATCGAGCATTTTGTGCGCGGAGCTGATGCGGTTGTACGCGGCGCGGTTGTCGAACAGGATAGTGCCGGAACTGGTGGCATCGTCCACATACTGCGCGGCGTAAGCGATGATGTCCGCCTCGTCGTGGCTGAATCCGGCATCGCGGGCGACGACATACGTGGTGGCGTGATGAAAATCGATTTGCATGATGCTTCCCCTTGGTGAACAGGTTGGAGTGCTGGCGATGGTTCCCGTCTGTGCGGGTCGCTTGCGCCAGCCTCCTGAACCGGGGATTCCGCTGAAGCCTCGAGCCGTGCGTGCGGCGCGATGTGCGTGGGGCGGAAATGCAAGTGGAGCGAACTTTAGGGGAGGTCGGAATAGCTGTCAATCGGCATGATTGAAGGAGGTGGCGCAGTTATGCGCGATGAATATTTAGGGCGAAAAAAAGGACATCGCGCGGATGTCCTTTTTTGTTTTTCAGATACTGCCGAATTATTCCACCTTGGCTTTTTCGCGCATTTCGGCGACGGCTTTCATGACAGCTTGTTTCTTGCGGCTTTGCTCGATTTGCGGCTTCATTTCTTCGAAGCTCAGCATCTTCAAATCGCGCGTGTCTTCCAGCTTGATGATGTGCCATCCGCGTTGGGTTTGTGCCGGTTCGCTGATCTGGCCTTTGCCCAGTTTGACGATGGCTTCCGCGAACGAGGGCGGCAAGTTGGAAGGTACTGTCCAGCCCAGATCGCCGCCGCTTTCCTTGGCACCCGGATCCAGCGATTTTTCCTTGGCGACCTTGGCGAATTTATCTTTCTTCAAACGCAGGGCGACGGCCTTGGCTTCAGCTTCGGTGGCGACCTGAATGTGCGAAATCTTGTATTCCTTGGTGCCGACGCGCGCCTTGAACGCTTCGTAATCCTGTTTCAACACATCATCGCCGATAGGATGAGTCTTGATGTAGTCCTGCGCGAAGGCGTTGGACAGAATGCTTTGCTTGGAAAACTCGATTTGCTGGACGACATCGGCTTGTTTGTCCAAGCCATTTTTGATGGCGGCTTGCGACAGCACTTCGTTGGTGATGAGTTCTTCGCGCACGCGTTGGCGCAACTCCGGTGAATCGACTTGCTCGCCTTGAGCGGTGGCGTATTTGACCAGCAGATCGACGCGCGCTTGCGGAATGGAAACACCGTTCACCAGTGCAGCAGATTTTTCGGCAACCGGTTTTTCATCGGCAGCCTGTGCTCCGGCGGCGATGACCAGCAACGCGGACAGCAAAGCGAATTTGGAAAATTTCAGCATATTTCTTTCCTTTGAAAGTTGAAGTTATGAGGGTGAAAAACTGCCCGACGCGCAATATAGCATGGCTTGAGTCTAGGCCGGGAACACCTTCTTGAAAGGCCTTACTGCGACTTGGGCATATACCCCGGCGGCCACGTAAGGGTCGGCATCCGCCCATGCTTGCGCGGCTTCGAACGAAGCGAATTCGGCCACGATCAGGCTGCCGCTAAAGCCTGCCATGCCGGGGTCGCTGGCATCCACGGCGGGGAAGGGGCCGGCCAATATCAAGCGGCCTTCATCCTGCAATGCCTGCAAACGCGCCAGATGCGCGGGTCGCGCGGCTTGGCGTTTTGCCAGACTGTCAGCGACATCATTTCCGAAAATTGCGTAGAGCATTATTGGTCTTCCTTTTTGTCTTCTTCCACATACTTCGCCAGCATCGCTGCCTGCGCGAAGATAAACACAATCATTACCGTAGTGACACCAAATACCTTGAAATTTACCCAATCATTACAAGATAAAAAATTCATGGCCGCAATATTTGCAAGGCCAATTCCAAAAAAGAACAAAGCCCAAGCAAAGTTGAGCTTCCCCCACAAATGTTCAGGAAGCGATATTTTTTCTTCTAAAGCGGAGCGAATCAGGTTGCGTCCAGTAATAATAGGAGTGGCTACAAGAGCTGAAGCAATACACCAATAAAGAATTGTCGGCTTCCATTGGATGAACGTAGCATTGTGAAAATACAGGGTTGCGCCGCCCATAATTGTGATGATGGCGAAGCTAATCCATAACATCGTATCGACCTTGCCGTGTCGGTATTTTACCCAGCCAACTTGAACAAAAGTTGCAACGATGGCCACTGTAGTGGCAATGAGAATGGGCTCGTGTGTCCATGGTAAATTGGCTACTTGATCTGAAAGACAAGCACTGCTTCCATTGGGGTTGCTAAATACTTTATAAGTGACAAAGAACAGGATAACGGGGAATAAATCGAACAGCAGTTTCATGGTTACTTTCTATCGAGTGCAAGTGATGCGGAGTTGATGCAAAAGCGTATGCCGGTGGGGCGCGGGCCGTCTTCAAACACGTGGCCGAGGTGGGCATCGCATTGGGCGCAGCAAACTTCGATGCGCTCCATGCCGGTCGGGTCGTCTTCGCGGTATTCCACCGCGTCTTCGCTGATCGGTTGCCAGAAGCTGGGCCAGCCCGTGCCGGATTCGTATTTGGTTTCCGAATCGAACAGCGGCGCGCCGCAACAGATGCAGCGATACACGCCGTAGTCGTGACAATCCCAGTATTCGCCGGTGAAAGCTGGTTCCGTGCCGCATTTGCGGCACACTTCGTATTGTTCCGGCGTGAGTTCTTCGCGCCATTCTTCTTCGGTTTTTTCGATGTTGTTCATGCTCATTGTGTCAGTGTGGTTTGCACGCTGGGGCGTGCATGCATGCGTTGGAAAAAAGCGGCGAGGGTTGGATGTGCGACACGCCAATTAAGTTCCGGCAAACGCAGGTCGAGATAAACCAGCGCGCTGACTAGCGCCAGATCGCCCAGCGTGAGGCTGTTGCCTTCGCACCATTCGCGTTGCCCCAGTTGTGCGGCGACATGCGCCAGCGCGCGGTTGATGGCGAGCGTGTGCATTTCGATGATGGCAGCTTCCTGTTTTGCCGCCGGGCGCACATGTTCGTTGCGCACCACGATGGCGGAATCCATGATGCCATCGGCCAGCGCTTCCCAGCGTTTGACGCGCATTCTGGCCAGCGCATTGCCGCGCGGAATCAGGATGGGCGTGTCGTTCAGCGTGTCGGCGTATTCGGCGATCACCACGGAATCGAAGATGCACTCGCCGTCATCGAGGATGAGCGCGGGGATGCGCCCCAGCGGATTGACGCGATGCACGTCGCTGCCCGGTTCGCTGGGCGGGTCGATGATGTAATCGTGCGCGATGTTTTTTTCCAGCAGCACCAGACGCGCTTTGCGCACGTAGGGGCTGGTGTTGGTGCCGAGTAGTTTCATTCTGTTGCCTAAATTTAGTTTGTGATGCTGTCTTGGTAGAGTTGCACCATTTAGCTCCCTTCTCCCGCAGGCGGGAGAAGGGCTGGGGATGAGGGTCTATGCGTACCTGAAATATTTGTGGTTCATTGCCATCCCTCACCCCAACCCCTCTCCCGCCTGCGGGAGAGGGGCTTAACTTATAGCACCTCCGCCGCGTGATCCGCCAAGCGCGAACGCTCGCCGCGCTGCAAGGTGACGTGCCCGCTGTGCGCCCAGCCCTTGAACCTGTCCACTACATACGTCAAACCGGAGCTGCCTTCGGTCAGGTAAGGCGTGTCGATCTGCGCGATGTTGCCCATACACACCACTTTGGTGCCGGGACCGGCGCGGGTGATGAGGGTTTTCATCTGTTTGGGCGTGAGGTTTTGCGCTTCGTCGATGATTAAATATTTGTTGAGGAAGGTGCGGCCGCGCATGAAGTTGAGAGATTTGATTTTGATGCGGCTGCGGATCAAGTCGCGCGTGGCGGCGCGTCCCCATTCGCCGCCTTCGTCGGTGGTCTGGTTGAGCACGTCGAGGTTGTCGTCCAGCGCGCCCATCCACGGCGACATTTTTTCTTCTTCCGTTCCCGGCAAAAAGCCGATGTCCTCGCCCACCGGCACGGTGACGCGGGTCATGATGATTTCCGAATACAGCTTGGTTTCCAGCGTCTGCATCAACCCGGCAGCCAGCGTGAGCAGCGTCTTGCCCGTGCCCGCCTGACCCAGCAGCGTGACGAAATCAATCTCGGGATTCATCAGCAAATTGAGCACGAAATTCTGTTCGCGGTTGCGTGCGGTGATGCCCCAGATCGCGTTCTTGCTGTGCGTGTAATCGGTGAGCGTGCGCAGCGTGGCGGTGCTGTCTTCCTGCGCGGTGACCACGGCATAAAACGGAGTGACCGCCGCGTCGTCCTGGTACACGAATTCGTTCACCAGCAGATCGCGGCAAACCGGGCCTTTGATGTTGTAGAAGGTGTGTGCGGCAATCGTGCCGGACTTCATGTCTTTGCCGTTTTTGTCCCAGAAATCCGGGGACAATTCGCGCACGCCGGTATAAAGCAGGTCGGTGTCTTCCAGCACCTTGTCGTTGAAATAATCCTGCGCCGACAACGCCAACGCGCGCGCCTTGATGCGCATGTTGATGTCTTTGCTGACCAAAATGACCTGACGCTTGGCGTGTAACTTGTGCAGATGGGCGACCACGCCGAGGATAGCGTTGTCGGCTTTGCCGTTAGCCAGCGTCAAAGGCAGCGGGCTGTTGATGAATTCGGTTTGCAGGTACAGCCGCCCAGTCGCGTTTTTGCTGCCCAGCGCATTCAGCGGCACGCCGTCGTCAATGTGGTCTTCGCTTGAGCTGACCAAGTTGTCGAGAAAGCGGCTGGCTTGGCGCGCGTTGCGCGCCACTTCCGACATGCCCTTTTTGTTGTTATCCAACTCTTCCAGCACGAACATCGGCAGGTAAACATCGTGTTCCTCGAAGCGGAACAAGCTGGTCGGGTCGTGCATCAGCACGTTGGTGTCCAGCACGAACAGTTTGATTTTTTTATCCGGCGTTGCTTTGTGAGCGTTCATGTGGGCCTTTACAGAGATTGAACAACAGCGAGAACTTCCTGCGCGTGGCCGTCCGCCTTGAGGCCGCGCCATTCGCGGCGGATGATGCCTTTGCTATCGAGCACAAACGTGCTGCGCTCGATACCGCGCACTTCTTTACCATACAACTTCTTTTGTTTGATGACGGCGAACTGCGTGCAGACTTTCTCTTCGGCATCGGACAGCAGCGCGAACGGCACGGTGAATTTGGTTTTGAATTTCTCGTGCGACTTGATGCTGTCGCGCGAAATACCCACGATCTCGCTGCCCGCCTTCAGAAATTCCGCGTACAAATCACGGAACTGCTGCGCCTGCGTGGTGCAACCGGGGGTGTCGTCCTTGGGATAAAAATAGATCACCAGCGAATGGCTGCGAATCGGGTAAAGCGAGAAATCGACACCGCCCGTGGCGGGCAAAGTGAAATCGGCGACAGCTTGTTGTGGCATCCGGTGGAGCTCCTATTGAATGTCTGCATTGTTGTCAAAATCGCCAAGTCTGGCAAGCACAAACCATCGCGAGCAAACAATTGTTGCAAAGTAAAACTGCGTGTTGCCCCGCAACGCCCGCCAATGCTAGATCCGCGCTATTCACATCGTGTAGATCGCCTATTGGCGGGCATCTACAGGCATTGCGAATAGAATCAAGCCTTCCCTTTTCTTGCTTTTAGCGGAAGCGCTTCTTGCTCTATCGGCAGTGCTTTAAATTCAGGATCCTTATGCATCAGCACTGCGCCGTGCAAGCGGGCGCAAGCGGCTATCCAGGCATCGGCCAGCGATAAAGGATAAAGCGCTTTGAGTTCGGCGGCCATGAGCAGCAGGTCATCGCTGTCGCGCACCCACTCTATGGGTAATGCCAGACATTGCTGATATGCTAGTCGTCCGTCGGCTTCATCTTCGTCGCGCCAAACGCGGTACAGTACTTCCATCAGCGAGATAAAACAGCCATAGCAATGCGCTTTGCCTTTGGCAGCCAGTTGCAAGACCTCGGCCACTCGCTCAGCACCTGGTTCGTCATCGCGCAGCGTCAGTAAGGCTGACGTGTCGAGCACATAGCGTTTCATTCTTTCGCCAACTCTTCGCGGCGGGCGGCAAGTAGACGGCCAGTCGAACCGCCTTTGCCTTGTCCGCGAAAGGCTTCCACCGGGTTGGCGCGGACGGGCACGACGCGAATCGTGCCATTGTCCAACACCCATTCCAGACGGTCGGCGGGGCTCAAATTAAACTGGCGGCGTATCGCCGCCGGAATGACTGTTTGCCCGCGTTCGGTTATGGTGCTTCTCATGATGTCCTTCCTCGCCGAATTACATATTGACGTTCATTGTAATTCACCATTAATCTCCTCGCAACCAACGTACTCCAGAATCGATCCACCGCAAATTCCCTTACAATGCCGCCATGAATTCAGCGCCAAACCCCTCCCTGCCTGCCATCGTCGCCATGTCCGAAACGGATCAGCTATTCATGCATGCCGCGCTCAATCTGGCGCGGCAGGCGGCAGCGGCGGGCGAGGTGCCGGTGGGGGCGGTGGTGGTGAAGGATGGCGAGATCATCGGGCGCGGAAGCAATGCGCCGATTGCTAAGCACGATCCTTCGGCGCACGCGGAGATTCTGGCGCTGCGCGATGCGGCGCAACATTTGGGCAATTATCGCTTGGTGGGATGTGATCTTTTCGTAACGCTGGAGCCGTGCGTGATGTGCGTCGGTGCGATGTTTCATGCGCGCATCGGCCGCGTGGTGTTCGGCGCGACCGATCCGAAGACGGGCGCGGCGGGGAGTCTGCTGAATATGTTTGCCGAGACGCGGCTGAATCATCATGCGCAAGTTCAGGGTGGCGTGCTGGCGGAGGAATGCGGCAAAGTGTTGAGCGAATTTTTTTCGGCGCGGCGCGCGGCGCAACGTCTCGAATCTTCCCCAACGGAATCGTTCCCACGCCCGCTGGCGGGAGAGGGTTAGGGAGAGGGTAGATGAACATCACCATCCACATCCCCACGCAAACGCTGAAGCTGTTCGACGACAGCGGCACAGAGTTGCGCAGTTATCCGGTTTCCACCGGCGCAAACGGGGTCGGCGAAGAGAGCGGCAGTTTCTGCACGCCGCGCGGCAAGCATGTCATCCGCGCCAAGATCGGCGCGGGTCAGCCGACCAACACGGTGTTCGTGAAACGCCGCCCGACCGGGGAGATTTATTCGCCGCAACTGGGTGCGGCGCATGCGCGGCGCGACTGGATTCTGACGCGCATCCTGTGGTTGTCGGGTTGCGAAAGCGGTTACAACAGAAGCGGTAGTTGCGATACTATGCGCCGCTATATTTATATCCACGGTACGCCGGATAGTACAAAAATAGGCGTGCCGGGATCCTGCGGTTGCGTGCGTATGCGCAACGCGGAACTGGAGGAGTTGTTTGATTTGGTCGAGGTGGGTACACGGGTCGAAATCATAGCTTGAGCAAAAGGAGGGCTGTAATGAGTAATCCTTTCACGGTAAGTCTGGTGTGTTGGCACGACGGCGAGCCGCTGTTGCGTGCCATTCGCGAAGCGGTGTTCATCCGCGAGCAACATGTTCCCGAAGAGTTGGAGTGGGATGGTCTGGATGAGGGCAGCCGCCATGCGCTGGCCTTGAGCCTGAACGGCGATGCCATCGGTTGCGGGCGCATGCTGCCCAACGGCCACATCGGACGCATGGCGGTGTTGCCGCAATGGCGCAAGCGCATGGTGGGCACGGCGCTGATGGAGGCGTTGCTGGACGAGGCGCATTCGCGCGGCTACAAGCAGGTCGATATCGACGCGCAAATTTTCGCCATGCCGTTTTATCACAAGTTCGGTTTTGTCGAGCACGGCAAGGAGTTTATGGATGCCGGTATGCCGCACAAAAAAATGAAACTGAAGTTACTTCCCCGCTAGATATTCCTCGTCGCTGAAATGCATCACCGCCTGCGGTTGAAATACCGTGAAGGCGGTAATCATCGCGCCGGTGGTGAAGGCTTCGGTGAGGATGATGATGGGGGCGGGGATGAGGTAGTGGTGTTGTATCTCAGGCCAGGTGTAGTGGCTCAGCAATAGCAGCAACGAGGTGGTTGCCGCCACGTTCAGTACGATGGTCAACGCGCCGCACAGGAAGCCGTTCCACAGCACGAACAGAAACAGGTTTTTCGGCAGACGCTGTTGGCTGAAGTGCAACAGCCATGTGCTGAACAGCACGGGGATGACGATCATCAGCAAGCCGTTCATGCCGAGCGTGACCAATCCAATATCCATGCGCAGCCAGGTGACGAGCATCACCAGCGTGAGCGCGACGGTGGCGACATGCCAGCCAAACATCAGCATGAACAGGGTTGCCCCCAGGATGTGAAAGTTGAAACCGGGGCGGATGCCCGCGTTGAATTGCCAGAACACGAACGTGCCGAACAGCAACGCGACCAGCGCGTTCACCATGATGGCGTTGTCCAGCACGCTGCGCCAGGGCGCGTAGAGCGCAGCGCGAAGCAGAAATATTCCGAAAAATAGATTCATCAGCCACAACCAATCGCTCGCGAATAGTTGGGCAGGCAGGTTCACGGCAGCGGGTAAGGCAGAGGTTGGAAAGACAAACGCGCGCCGGCTAGCGAGCCGAGGTGCACCGGAAACGCATCGTGGCTGGCGATCTGCACCACGGCCAGCAGGTCGAAACCGCCGCTAGGCGCGGCTTGCGCATTGGCCACGATGCCGCAAGCATGTTCGTCCGTTTCCATGCTGAACAATTCGTCGCCCGCTTGTGGCGCGGTTTCAACATCCACGTGAGCGAGGTACAGGCGGCGTTTGTTTTTGCCCAGATATTGCATGCGCGCCACGATCTCCTGCCCCGGATAGCAGCCCTTCTTGAAATTCACCGCGCCGATCAGGTCGAGGTTGGCCATTTGCGGCACGAACGCTTCCTGCGTCTGCGCCAGGACGAACGGGATGCCCGCGCGGATGTTGAGCCAATCCCAGCAGGGCGAGCCTGCGGGTTTCGCCGCGCTGCCGAGTTGCAGCCACAACGCGGCGGCTTGTTGCGGCGTGGTGTTGATCTGGAAGCGCTGGGCATCGAGACGAATTAATTTGGAGTCGTCATGCTGTATGGCTTCGAGCGGATTTTGCGGTAGCGCGGCAAACTGTTTTAGCAAAACGGCTGCGGCATCCGCGCCTGATATTCCGAGGCACACCATGCTATCGCTCGCATTCTCGATCTTCACCTTGGCGCGCAACACATACATGGAAAGTTTTTTCTGGATGGGGGCGACCAGACTTTGCGGCAGATGCAGAAAAAATTCCGACTCGTTGCGCCAGATCAAAAATGTCGCCAGCGCGCGCCCTTTGGCGGTGTTGAAGCTGCTGTATTGCGCCAGTTGCGGGGTGAACGCGTTCACGTCGCTGCTGAGCAGGTTGTGCAGAAAATGTTGCGCGTCGTCGCCGGAAACTTTCAGCACGCCGAACTGCGACAAGTCGCACAGTACCGTGCCGTCGCGCGCAGCAATGCGCTCGGCGGCGGCAGCGCCGAAATGTTGCACCACGCCGTCTTGAATGTGCGCGCCTTGTGCGGTGAGGAAGTTTTGCCAGTCCTGATTCATTGCTTTGCCCGTTCTTGAATGTCGTGCAATCTTACCGCGAAGCGCAGCCTTTCGGCTAAACTCTCGCGCATGAAATCCCTGCTTGTTGCCTTGTCTTTCTTGTTGCTCAGCGCCTGCGACGGCGGGCTGTGGAACAACCCCTATCCGGCGGCGGAAGACGGCCGATCCATCCTCTACACCGCGTTCACCGAACGCCCCAAGCACCTCGATCCGGCGCAGGCCTACAGCGAAAACGAATACGATTTTATTGCGCTGATCTACTCGCCGCCGCTGCAATACCATTACCTGAAACGCCCGTATCAACTGGTTCCTTTGGCGGCGAGCGAGATGCCAAAGGTCAGCTATCAGGACAAGAACCACAAAGCCTTGCCCGACAATGCCGCGCCGGAACGCATCGCTTTCAGCGTGTATGAAATCCACCTCAAGCCGGGCATGCGCTATCAGCCGCATCCGGCTTTCGTGGCGGAGAACATGCATTTGCAAGCGCGCGATCTGGCGGGCATCCATGCGCTGAACGATTTTTCCAAAACTGCAACGCGTGTGGTTACTGCGGCGGATTACGCCTACCAGATCAAACGCCTCGTGCATCCGCAGTTGCACACGCCCATCGCGGGCGTGATGGAGGAATATATCGTCGGGCTGAAAGACTATGCCGCCCGCTTGGAACAGGCCGCCAAGGCGCATCCAGACGGCTTTCTCGATTTGAATCAATATCCGCTGACTGGCGTGCAAGTGGTGGACGACAGCACTTATCGCATCACCATCCACGGCAAATATCCGCAGTTTGCCTACTGGCTGGCGATGCCGTTTTTCGCGCCCATGCCGCAAGAGGCGGAACGCTTCTACGCGCAGGAGGGCATGAAAGAACGCAACTTGTCGCTGGACTGGTGGCCGCTGGGCAGCGGGCCGTATTACTTGTCCGAGAACGACCCCAACCAGCGCATGGTGCTGACGAAAAATCCGTATTACGACAGCGAAAATTATCCGGGCGAAGGTGATGCGGGCGATGCCGCCGCAGGGCTGCTGACCGACGCGGGCAAGCCGTTGCCGCTGATTGACAGCATCGTGTTCTCGCTGGAAAAAGAAACCATTCCGTATTGGAACAAATTTTTGCAAGGTTATTTCGATGCCTCCGGCATTAGCTCGGACAGCTTCGACCAGGCGGTGCAAATGAGCGTGGGCGGCGAAGCGAATGTCAGCGACACAATGAAGGCGCAGGACATCACGCTTTCAACTTCGGTGGCGACTTCCACCATGTACACCGGCTTTAATATGCTTGATCCGGTGGTAGGTGGATGTGTGAACTCAACGAGTGTTCCCTCACCCCAACCCTCTCCCGAGGGGAGAGCGGGCAAGCGAAGAGAATCTATCTGTGATCCTGAAAGGGCGCGCAAGCTGCGGCAGGCAATTTCGATTGCGGTGGACTTTGAAGAGTTCATTTCCATCTTCGCCAACGGGCGCGGCATCAGCGCGCAGTCGCCGATTCCGCCCGGTATCTTCGGCTACCGCGAGGGCGAGGCGGGCATCAACCGTTACGTGTACGACTGGGTGGACGGCGCGCCCAAACGCAAACCCATCGCCGAAGCGAAACGGCTGCTGGCCGAAGCGGGTTACCCCGACGGCGTGGATGAAAAAACCAAACAGCCGTTGGTGATCCACCTCGACACCACCGCCACCGGCGTGGGCAACAAATCGCGCCTCGACTGGATGCGCAAACAGTTCGACAAAATCGGCGTGCAACTCGATGTGCGCAGCACCGACTGGAATCGCTTTCAGGACAAGATACGGCGCGGCGATACGCAGATGTACTTCATGGGATGGAATGCCGATTATCCCGACCCGGAGAATTTCCTGTTTCTGCTGCACGGCCCGCAATCCAAAGTGGGCAAGGGCGGCGAGAACGCCAGCAACTACAGCAACCCTGAATTCGACCGTCTGTTCGCGCAGATGAAGAATATGGACAACACCCCGGCGCGGCAAATCATCATTGACCGCATGCTGGAAATCCTGCGCCACGATGCGCCCTGGCTGTGGGGCTATCACCCGAAGAACTACGTGCTGCAACACCAGTGGCTGCAAAACATCAAACCCAACATCATGGCCAACAACAAACTCAAATACTGGCGCGTGGATAGCGCGCGGCGCGACGAGCTTAGACGCGAGTGGAACCAGCCGGTGAGATGGCCGATGTGGCTGGGGGCGCTATTGCTGGCCGGGTTTGGGTGGTGGATGTGGCGGGTGGTGAAGAAGAGGGAAGAAGCCAGGTGAAAGGCAAAAAAACCAAACCCCTCCCAACCTCCCCTTATCAGGGGAGGGGCAGAGCGCCGCGTTGAAAATGAAAACGAGCGTACCGGCGAAGCACAACTTCGCTCCTCCCCTGACAAGGGGAGGCCGGGAGGGGTTAAGGGTTTCATCCCCTACAACAAAAAACTCACTACCCTCGCCCGCGAAAACCGCAAAAATCCCACCGCCCCCGAAAGCAAAATGTGGAACGAAGTGTTGCGCATGCGTCATTTCGCCGACTACAAATTTCTGCGACAAAAATCTATCGCCGAGTTCATCGTGGATTTTTATTGTGCAGAGTTGAGTTTGGTGATTGAGCTTGATGGCGACAGCCATGCCGAATCAATCAAATACGATGCAGTACGAACAACTGCATTGAATGCTCTCGGCATCACAGTAGTACGCTATAGCAACGACGATGTGATGCGTAATCTCGAAGGCGTTTATGACGATTTGTTGCGCAAGTTAGAACGGTAGTTTCATACCGCGTACCACACCGCAAAATAATGGCATACCGTGCCGCCCAGCACGAACCAGTGCCAGATGAAATGGCCGTAGCGCATGCGTCCGTCGGCCACATAAAATACCACTCCTGCGGAGTAGCTCACGCCTCCGGCGATTAGCCAGATCAGTCCTGCCGCAGGCATGAGGGCGGACAAAGGTTGGATGGCGATCACGATGAGCCACCCCATGACCAGATACAGCGCGGTCGAAATATACGGATGCTCCATGCGGTAGATCACCTTCAGGACAATGCCTGCGGCGGCCAGCCCCCAGATCACGCCGAACATCGTCCAGCCCCATGCGCCGTGCAGCACGCCCAAGGTGAACGGCGTGTAGGTTCCTGCGATCAGCAGGTAGATCACGGCGTGGTCTATCACCTGAAACATGCGTTTTAGCGATGAGTGATACAACGCATGGTAGAGGGTGGAGGCGAGGTAGAGCAGGATCATGGTCGCGGCGAAGATGGAGCAACCGACGAGGTAGCCCGTATCGTCGTGCTGCAGCGCATGCACGATGAGCAGCGGTGTGCCTGCGATGGCTGCCAGCAAGCCGATGGCGTGGCTGATGCTGTTGGCGACTTCTTCGCTGTGCGATTGTTTGCGTTCCGGGCTTGGACTGGCTACGTTTGCTTCATTCAATTGCGTTCATCCTTCAGGCTTTCATCAGGCATCCACCTGTGCCAATATCACCACATAATTCTCCCCGTATTTCTTCGCGCACTTGGGGCAGGTCGTGTAGTAGAAATACAGTTTGCGCGCGCGTTTGCCTTTGGCCGCAACGTAGGCCTGCATTTCTTCGATCCACACGCGCATGTTGCGGTACGGCCCTTCGAATACCTTGGACAGATACGTGCCGGACAGGGTGGCCATTCTGGCATTTGCAATATCGTGGCTCACCTCGATATACACATCTGCTCCCCACAGCGAATTCTCATCGGAAAGAACAATCCGCGTTTCGGTGCGTGCATCGGCGGCGCGGATGAGTTCGTCGTTGCGCGTCATCACCGCGCCGAAATTCAGCGGGATGTGAAACAGGCTGGTCACGCGGTCTTGCACAAACAACTTGTCCTGCCAGGTAATTTCCTGCTCGTCCCACGGCACGGGATTGAAGCGCGGGCAACATTCTTCAGCTTTGATCGTGTTCATGTTGTGTCTCCTTTTCAAATTACTTTGAACGAATAACACGAGCCACTTCAAATCGTGGCGGCAGGCTCATTCTACTCCCGCCGTTTGTCCGTCGCTCAAGGTTTGCCTTTACAATACCGCCACTCATGATCGCTTACCTCATCCGCCGCATCCTCTACGCAATACCCATCCTGATCGGGGTGAACCTGCTCACTTTCGCGCTGTTCTTCGTGGTGAACACGCCGGACGATATGGCGCGCATGCAGCTTGGTGTCAAGCGCGTGACACCGGAAGCCATCGGCAAATGGAAGCAGCAGCATGGCTATGACAAGCCCATGCTCCTCAACAGCTCCGCCAGCGGCAGCGAAAAAATCACCGACACCATCTTCTGGCAGAAATCCGCCAGCATGTTCGCCTTCGACTTCGGTTACTCCGATGACGGGCGCAACATCAGCCGCGAGATCGTGGTGCGCATGATGCCCAGCCTCGCTATTGCGCTGCCCACCTTTTTTATCGGCCTCGTGGTGTATGTCAGTTTCGCCTTGCTGATGACCTTGTTTCGCGCCACCGCGCTGGATTTTGCGGGCGTGGCCTTGTGCGTGTTGCTGATGTCCATTTCCGGTTTGTTCTACATCATCGGCGGCCAGTTTTTGGTGAGCAAGCTGTGGCACCTGGTGCCCATCTCCGGCTATGCGGGTGGGGCGGACAGTTTCAAATTCGTGGTGCTGCCCATCTTCATTGGTGTGATGGGCGGAGTCGGTTCCAGCAGTCGTTGGTATCGCACCATCTTCCTCGAAGAAATGGGCAAAGATTATGTGCGCACCGCTCGCGCCAAAGGCTTGTCAGAACTGCGCGTGTTGTTCACCCACGTGCTGAAAAACGCCATGATCCCCATCTTGACCGGCGTGGTGGTCGTCATCCCACTGCTGTTCATGGGCAGCCTGCTCACCGAATCGTTCTTCGGTATCCCCGGTCTGGGCAGCTACACCATTGATGCCATCAACGCGCAGGATTTCAGCGTGGTGCGCGCGATGGTGTTTCTGGGGTCGGTGCTTTATATCGTCGGGCTGATATTGACTGACGTTTCCTATACGGTGGTGGATCCGAGGGTGAGGCTGCAATGAGTATTACGCCCGTCATTTTGTGGAGCGACGCGCTGGTGTTTCTGCTGATCGCAGCGTGTGCGGCAAGCGCTTGGTACATCCGCCAGCGCGAGCATTTGCTGTTGCCGTGGCGGCGCGTGGCGCGTAGCAGTGTGGCGATGGTGTCGCTGCTGGTGTTGTCGCTATTTCTCGTGGTCGGTTTGCTGGATACATTGCATTACCGCGTCGCGTTGCCGCAAACCAGCGGCGGCGAAAAAGTGTATTCGCCGGAAGTGTTGAGCCTGTTCGACAAGCTGGTCACACCGCTGCGCACCCACACCGAAAAAACCTACTCCGCCCCGTTCGCGCTGACGCTGTATGCCAAAGAGAGCAGCACCGATGCGCGGGGCAATGTTGTGCGCGAGTATCCGAGGTTGCAGTATGGCGGGGCGCATTTGGCGGATGAAGCGGGGCGCGATGGGGATGTGATGCGGCGGGGGTTGATTGGCGCAACGATTGGTTTCATTTTCGGACTGTTACTGCTCGTCGCAACTTCGTCATTCCGGCGCAGGCCGGAATCCAGCAAATCAAACACTCCGCGAAGCGGACAAAACCCTGTTGAACCGCTACGCGGTGATAATTTAATTCGCTGGATTCCGGCCTGCCCCGGAATGACGGGCTTAAAAGTTGGGCGACCTGTAATCATTACTACGCTCATCCTCACCACCCTGATTGGCCTCCTCGCCAACCTCGCTACCGCTTACCACATCCTCGGCACCGACAAAGTCGGCCAGGACGTTTTATACCTGTCGCTGAAAAGCATCCGCACCGGACTCATCATCGGCACGGTGACCACGCTGGTGACGTTGCCGCTGGCCTTGTTCCTCGGCGTGGCGGCGGGTTATTTCCGGGGCTGGGTGGACGACGTGATCCAGTACATTTACACCGTGCTCAGTTCCATCCCCAGCGTGCTGCTGATCGCGGCGGCGGTGCTGATGATGCAGGTGACTATCGACACGCATCCGCAATGGTTCGACACCACCGCCGCGCGCGCCGACTTGCGGCTGGTGTTCCTGTGCCTGATCCTCGGCATGACCAGTTGGACCGGCCTGTGCCGCCTGCTGCGCGGCGAAACGCTGAAGCTGCGCGAGATGGAATACATCCAAGCCGCGCAATCGTTCGGCGTGTCCAGCCTGCGTATCCTCTCGCGCCACATCATGCCCAACGTGATGCACATCGTGCTGATCTCGCTGGTGATGGATTTCTCCGCGCTGGTGCTGGCCGAAGCCGTGCTGTCCTACGTCGGCGTGGGTGTCGATCCCTCGATGATTTCCTTCGGCACCATGATCAACGCCGCGCGACTGGAGATGGGGCGCGAACCCGTGGTGTGGTGGGCGCTGGCCTCCGCGTTCAGCTTCATGCTGCTGCTGGTGCTGGCCGCCAACTTGTTCGCCGATGCGGTGAGGGATGCGTTCGATCCGAGGTTGAACCGGACTGAGGCTTAGCGTCTGAACGAGGCGACCCCGGAGTCTGTCGCCAGATTTCAAAATATACCACTTCATGAAGATGCCCTATTGACGGGCATCTTCATGCATAGATCATCACAGATCGCCTATTGACGGGCGTTTGCACGAGGCGGAAGTTTTAGTAATTTTTTGCCGCCAGATTTGGAGACTGGATGAGCGGCGGGTATTAACCTTTGCGGTCAGTCAATTTATATAACTGGTACGCCAGAAGAAATAAATCCGGCCACCGGGAAACACTCATTTTGTTACCTTAAGATCGCTTTCAAATTCAAGATGTTCATCGTTTTCACTGCACTCATCATTTTCACTATTCAGATCATTATTGATTGGGGGTACGCATCCGCCACATGAGTTGTAATGGTCAGGCCAACCATTTTGTCCGGTTTTTTGTTCTGTAATCCACTCGACGAAATCCTTGAAATAATCGTTGTTTGCAGTGCTACGATGCCCTTGATTCTGATTGTTTACATGCGGATTAATGCCTTTAAGATTTGGAGGAAGTTCAATTGCTTGATTTCCGAAGTAATAAAATTTGTTAAAAGACAACAATACGTTTTTTCCTCCAAGGTCAATATCAACCATATCAAGGTCTATGTCCTTGCCATTTCCGTGAACGCTTGATCTTTGTTTAGGTCGATTTGAAATGATTGTAGAGTAATCATAGATGCAATCACCGAGGTGATCTTGAAGGGCATAACTTTTTGTATCTGGAATACGATGTGGCCAACATGCAATCGCTTGCTGATCGTAATCCTGCATTGGAAGCACGCGCTCAACACACATCGCGTAAATCAAGTAGCCACTTTTCTTGGCTGGCTTTGATCCGAGACCAACAACCCAATCTCCAATGTTCGCGGAACTGCGAATTTTTGGTTTGCAAATGGCAAGTGAGCACATATTGTTAAAAGGATTCGGCGCAGCGCCATCGTCGTAACGAAGAATGTAAGAAAACAATCGTGACAAAATGTACTCCTTGTTAGAAGAATTAACGGCAACTCGCTAGTGATGGCCAGCCTGCACTACACTACCAATTAGCACCTCCGCTCAGATAATACCGGGGCGCTATAAATACTCAATGAGCCAGACTAGCAGGGAAAGCCAATATCTGCTATTGGCCGAAACCAGCCCGCCGCGATTATTGGGCAAGCGCCTGAATTTGACAAACAATAAATTCCAAAATCCATCTCGCCACCTCATGAAGATGCCCTATTGACGGGCTTCTTCAGATGGGTTGCGTGATAATCGGCGCTGGATGAACCGGCGCGGCAATCGTTTTGTGCAGCGCTGGTTGATCTGGTAGCTGAGCGAGAACCATTCTCTAAACGGTGCTGGAAAATTGGTCTCAAGTCAGCGCAGAAGTGCCATTGCGTAAACGTCATGGTATTCGTTGTTGATTCGCCCGCCGTTGCGATGAATACCTTCCAGCGCAAACCCCAACCGTTTGTAAAGCGCCACTGCGTTGAGGTTGTCGGTTCGAACCGTAAGCTCGATGCGAGTAAATCCCTTGTGCCATGCCTTCTGGATGGTTGACTGCATGAGTTGAGCGCCGAGTCTCTGATGACGGGCTTGCGGAAGTAATGCAATGCCAAGCACAGCGATGTGCGATCTCGTTTCGCCTGCGACAGGAAGGGCATCGCACCAGCCGACGACGCATTGCCCCTGAAGCGCAACGAAGTGGGCATGGTCATGTTGCAGGACGGTTTTGTAGTAATCGAACGTTTGCTCCTTGGGTGGTGCTTGCAAGAACGCCAAAAACTTCCCCTCCTTGGCGATTGCGTCAAATGCATGGTGCAGTCCCTCGAAGTGCGCTTCATTCAGCGGGGCGATATGGTAGGTCTCTGTCACTTCGCATTCCATTCGTAAACCGTGACTATCGAAGACTTGCTGGTATGCACGGGGTCGCTAAAGGCCAATGCGCTGGCCTCTTCCAGATTGGCAGCCTTGATCAGGTAAGCGCCGCCGGATTTGTCTGTAAACGGGCCGGCCAGTTCGAGCTTTCCCTGCTGTCTTAACCTGTCCAGAAAGGCATAGTGTTCGTCAATGACGGACGGTTGAAATTGCGGGGTGCGGAAAGTCGTAACCAAATATCGAAACATCAGATTTCCTTTGTTTGCCGGATGGGTGACCAAGGAAGGCGCGCGCTTGCGCAGTGCCGCATGAACCCAAGCTCAAGCTTTGGTTTCACGAGTGGCACTCAATTTTTCCGACACGAATTCGGCTCTGGCTTCGGCATTGTTTTCCTTGCAATGCAGCGTGCACCACGCAAACAAATCCTGCGGGATAATCTGGAATTCAAGGGCGGTAACACCGGCACGCTGAAACTCCCTGCGCGTCTTGGTTGCCATCGCTTCCCATTCGGCAAATGAATCCTCGAAACGGTCGGGGTCTGTCGCGGCGGCCTTCACCTGCGCCCAAGTTTCTGCGGTGTACCAAGTGAGGCCGACCAGCATGGCCTGGCTACGATTTTTTGCTCTCAAACGCTGGTGGAGGGTGGGTTTTCTCATGATAAAAGTCTGTTCTTGAAGTGGGAGGATGCGCCAAAATTATCTGGCGACGGGATTGAGTATTGCATTGCAACTTTCAATTTGCATATTCGTTTGCTCTATCAATAGTGCAAATCGCCCGACGGATTTGATAGTACATGAGCATGAGCACTTTTCAAACTTGAGGGGCAGTTTTCAAAGTCCAACCTCATGAAGATGCCCGTCAATAGGCGATCCGCATTGTGCGAATGATGGAGAGTGGCGTGCTATATGGCTTGCGCTCAAGGTGGGTAATCGAAAAACTGGCTGAGAGAGGCAATAATGTGGATGCCGCATCCGGTGATGCGGATGTTTGCGCCTTGATGATTTACACTCTAGTCCTCAACAAGAATGGCAAGAGCGCGGTAGGCCCGCTGCACAGGTGATGCGATGAGCGAATTTTATATTTACGAAGCCGCAAGCGGACAAACGCGCGGCGAGGTGTCGGCGGCATGAGTCTGTTATCCGTTCAATCCCTGACCACGGCCTTGCGCAACGGTGCGTGCATCGTCGATGGCATTTCGTTCGACATCGCGGCGGGGGAGACGTTTGCGCTGTTGGGCGAATCCGGCTGCGGCAAGTCGATGACGGCGCTGTCGTTGATGCGTTTGCTGCCGGACGGGGTGGCGAATGCGGGCGGTGCGGTGCGTTTGGAGGATGCGGCGCTGTTTGATCTGCCGGAGCACGAGATGCGCGCGGTGCGCGGCGGGACGATGGCGATGATTTTTCAGGAGCCGGGGCTGAGTTTGAATCCGGTGATGACGGTGGGGCAGCAGATTGCCGAGGTGCTGGGGTTGCACGGAAAATCACCCTCTCCCCCAACCCCTCTCCCGCAAGCGGGAGAGGGGAGTAAGTTCGGGAGAGGGGCTATCGAGCAGCGTTGCATCGAGTTGCTCGATCAAGTCGGCATTCCCGATGCGGCGCGCCGCGTGCATGAATATCCGTTCCAGCTTTCCGGTGGCATGAAGCAGCGCGTGATGATCGCGATGGCGCTGGCGGGTAGTCCGAAGTTGCTGATCGCCGACGAGCCGACCACGGCGCTGGATGTGACGATTCAGGCGCAGGTGTTGCAATTGCTGCGCGACACGCAAGACAAAACCGGCATGGCGATGTTGCTTATCACGCACGATCTGGGTGTGGTGGCGGAGACGGCGCATCGCGTCGGGGTGATGTATGCCGGGCAGATTGTGGAGCAGGCCACACGCGAACAATTGTTCACCGCACCTTTACATCCCTACACGCAGAAACTTTTCGCCGCGATGCCCGCTGCACGGCATAGCGGACAGGCATTGGCGGCGATTCCCGGCAACGTGCCAGCGCTGGGCAGTATCAAGCAGGGCTGTCGCTTTGCACCGCGCTGCGATCGGGCTTGGGGGCTGTGCTGCGAGCAGACACCGGAATGGGCGGAGGTGGAGGGGCGGGGTGTGCGGTGTCATCTTTACAGCAGGATTGAGGAGCGAGGATTGAGGATTGAGGGAAAGCCGCAGGAAATTGATGAACTGGCTGTGCACCACTCAATCCTCAATCCTCAATCCCCAATCCTGAATGTCGAAGATTTGCAAGTCCACTTCCCCATCCGCAAAGGTCTGTTGCAGCGCGTGGTCGGACAGGTGAAAGCGGTGGATGGTGTGTCGCTGTCCATTGCGCCGGGGCGCACGTTGGCGCTGGTGGGCGAGTCCGGCTGCGGCAAGACGACGTTGGGCAAGGCGCTGTTGCAATTGATCCCGGTTACGGCGGGCAGCGTGCAATTTGATGGGCGCGAGTTGATCGGGTCGCGCCTTGCGCGTGCGAAGATGCAGATGGTGTTTCAAGATCCGTATGCGTCGCTCAACCCCAAGATGCGCGTGGCGGAGATTCTCGAAGAAGGCATGAGTGCGTTGAATATCGGCGGCGATAGCTCGGCGCGGCAGGCGCATATCGACGGGCTGCTGGACGAATGCGGTCTGGCGCGCGACAGCAAGTGGCGTTATCCGCACGAGTTTTCCGGCGGGCAGCGCCAGCGCATCGCCATCGCGCGCGCGTTGGCGGTGTCGCCGCAATTGTTGATCTGCGACGAGCCGACCAGTGCGCTGGATGTGTCGGTGCAGGCGCAGATTTTGAATCTGCTGAAATCGTTGCAGCAGGAATTGGGATTGAGCTACCTGTTCATCACGCACAATCTCGCGGTGGTGGATTATCTCGCGCATGAGGTGTGTGTGATGTATCTGGGACGCATTGTGGAGTGGGGTACAACCGAGGAGGTGCTGCGTTCGCCCAGACATCCTTACACGCAGGCTTTGCTGGCTGCGGTGCCGCGCATCAACGGCGAGGGCAGGAAATACATCAAGCTGGAAGGCGATCTGCCGTCACCCGCGAACCCGCCGCAGGGTTGCCATTTCGCGCAGGCGATGGCGGTCTGTGCGCAATACCCGGAAACTGCCAACGTCAGCGCGACACATGGTGTGCGCTGTCATTTGTATTAGGCTTTTAGAGGTTGGATGCCAGGCGCTCGCTGCGTTTGATGCTGGCGCGTTTGATTTTGCTTTGAGTGGAGGCGCGGCGCGGAGTTGAGCGTTTGCTCGCGTAACGAACAGAGCTGCCGGGCATGATGCTGAAACGTTGCCCGACGCGCAGGCGATGGACACCGTGATTCATGGCGATCAGGTTGGCCTGGCTGACATGGAAGCGTCGTGCGATGGTGGAAATCGTGTCGCCTTTGCGTACCGTGTAGCTAAACCCTGACATTTCCTGCACCGCAGTGGCGTGCATGTTGAAGGGTGAAAATTCTTCGCTCACATCGGCTTCTTTCGCCGGAACCAGCAGGGTTTGCCCGTTGCTTTGGGTGGCATACTTCGACAATCCATTCGCCGCACGCAACTGATCCAATTGAATATCGAACTGCGAAGCGACTTCGGCGAATGTCTCGCCCTTGGTGGTTTTGTAGGCGCGCCAGGAAACGAGACGCTGATTGTTCTTTTCCAGATTGTCGCGGAAGGTTGCCACCTTATCCACGGGCAGCAGTATGACCTCGCCGTTGTCGTGCAGGATGACCGGGCGATTATGGCCGGGATTGAGTGCCAGAAATTCTTCCATAGAGATGTCGGCCAATTCGGCGGCCAGCTTTACGTCCATCGGTTTTGTAGTGGTGACCACATCAAAGTACGGGCGGTTTGGAATGTCTTGCAACACGATGCCGTAACGTGCCGGGTCGCTGACGATGTTTTTGACCGCCAGCAGTTTGGGCACATAGTTGCGGGTCTCGCGCGGGATGTTGAGGTGCGCGAAATCGGTGGGTTTGTGTTGTTTGCGATTTCTGGCCTGTGCGCGTGCGATGCAGTTTTCGCCGCAATTGTAGGCGGCCAATGCCAATTCCCAGTCGCCGAATTGGTCGTGCAATTTTTGCAAATAATCCAGTGCACCGTTGGTCGCGCCGATGACATCGCGCCGGCCGTCGTACCACCAGTTTTGTTCCATTCCAAAGGTTTTGCCCGTGGATGGGATGAACTGCCAGATGCCGGAAGCGCGTGCTACCGAGTTGGCACCGGGATTGAAGGCGCTTTCGATTACGGGCAACAATGCGATCTCTGACGGCATGCCGCGCCGGTTCACTTCTTCCGTGATGTAGTATAAATAATGTTGAGCGCGTTCACTCATGCGCAACATATAGTCCGGGTGGCTCGCATACCATTTTTCGTGGCGTTTGATCAGCGGGCTGTTCAATTCATTCATGGCGAAACCGGTGCGGATGCGCTGCCAGACATTGGTATCCGGCAAGGCGGATAGAGCCGGGTAGTCGTTCTTGATGGTTGTCGCTTGTGCTTGTGTCGCAATGACAGGTGAAGGCAGCGCTGCAATACTTGGAGTTTCTATTGCCGGTTCCGGCGCGAGGATCATTGCTTCGCGCACAGGTGCGGGTGCTTGCATCAATACGGGTTCGTTAGCCGCCGTCCCGCTTTCAACGGCGAAAGAGGATGATGGAATATTTGCCGCAGCAAAAAACAAAGACAGCACGGCAAGCCGTGCTGTCTTTGTGGTGTAGTGCAAGAGCGGTTCGCTCAACGTATAACCTCTTTCAGTTGTTCCAGAATTGCCGGGTTCTCTAAAGTGGATACATCTTGCGTGATTTCCTCACCTTTGGCAATGGCACGCAACAAACGGCGCATGATTTTACCGGAACGAGTCTTGGGCAGGTTCTCTCCGAAGCGGATTTCGTCCGGCTTGGCGATAGGTCCGATTTCCTTGCCGACCCAGTTGCGCAATTCTTCAGCAAGTTTCTTCGCGGCTGCCGCATCGGCAGGACGCGCGCCTTTCAGTACCACGAACGCCACCACGGCTTCGCCCTTGATCTCGTGCGGCTTGCCGACGATGGCGGCTTCCGCCACCAGCGGGTTGGAAACCAGCGCGGATTCGATTTCCATCGTGCCCAAGCGGTGGCCGGATACGTTCAGCACATCGTCGATACGTCCCATGATCCAGAAATAGCCGTCTTCATCGCGATGGGCCGAGTCGCCAGCCAGATATGCGCCCTTCATTTCTTCCGGGAAATAGCCTTTCTTGTAACGTTCTGGATCGCCCCAGATGGTACGGATTTGTGAGGGGAACGGTTTCTTGATGACGAGGAAACCGCCGTGCTGGTCGTTCACTTCGTCGCCCGCTTCATTGACGATGGTGGCGATGATGCCGGGCAACGGCAGCGTGCAGGTGCCGGGTTTGATCGGCATCGCGCCGGGCAGCGGGGCGATCATGTGGCAGCCGGTTTCGGTTTGCCACCAGGTATCGACAATGGGGCAACGCGCCTGACCGACAGTGTTGTAGTACCACATCCATGCTTCCGGGTTGATCGGTTCGCCCACGGTGCCGAGCAAACGCAGGCTGGACAAGTCGTATTTCTTGGGCAGATCGCCGCCCAGTTTGATCAGGGAGCGGATTGCTGTTGGTGCGGTGTAGAAGGTAGTGACCTTATGATCCTGAATCATCTTCCAGAAACGTCCCGCATCGGGATAAGTCGGCACGCCTTCAAACACGACCTGGGTTGCGCCCATGGCCAGCGGGCCGTAAGCGACATAGCTGTGGCCGGTGATCCAACCCACGTCGGCGGTGCACCAGAATACGTCTGAGTTTTTGTAATCGAACACCCATTTCAGCGACACCATTGCGCCCAGCAGATAGCCGCCGGTGGAGTGCTGCACACCTTTGGGTTTGCCGGTGGAGCCGGAGGTGTAGAGGATGAACAGCGGATGTTCCGCACTGACCCATTCCGGTTCGCAAGTGTTGCCTTGTCCGGCGACGACATCGTGCCACCAGACGTTGTTCTTGTGCCACTGCACTTCGCCCTTGGTGCGCTGGTAAACGATGACGGAATGCACGCCTTCGCAGCCGCCCATGGTCAGTGCTTCATCAACGGCGGGCTTGAGCGCCATCGCCTTGCCGCCACGGAACTGGCCATCGGCGGTGATGACCGCCACGGCCTGCGCGTCGGTGATGCGCTCATGCAGACTCTTGGAAGAGAAGCCGCCGAACACGACGGAATGGATCGCGCCGATACGGGCGCAGGCTTGCATGGCGACCACGGCTTCAATGCTCATCGGCATATAGACGATGACGCGATCGCCCTTCTTGATGCCGCGCGACTTCAATCCGTTGGCAAACTGGCAGACGCGGGCGTGCAGATCCTTGTAGCTGATCTTGGTGATCGTGCCGTCGTCTGCCTCGAAGATGATGGCGGTCTTGTTGCCTTGAGTCGCCAGGTGCTTGTCGAGGCAGTTGTAGGAGACATTCAGTTCGCCGTCTTCGAACCACTTGTAGAAGGGGGCATCGCTGTCGTCCAATGTCTTGGTGAACGGTTTATGCCAGAGCAAGGTCTCGCGGGCGAGGTTCGCCCAGAATCCTGCATAGTCTTTGTTGGCCGAATCGCACATCGCGCGATAACTGTTCATGCCGGATACATTGGCCTGTTTGACAAAGTCATCGGATGGATTGAACACGCGGTTTTCGTGCATTACGGATTGGATGTTGGACATTGAAATCTCCACAAATGGTGGTTGTTTAATAAAAGCCTGAGACATTTTGCATGTCAATTCCCTATTGGGTAGGGAATTTGGCGCTGGCGATGCTGCCCTGCAACCTTTTCAAGTCTAACATTTTCGGAATGTCTGCTTCATTGGAAATTCCCGAGGGATGTATTAGATTTCCAATGATCGTGAATTGGATTGCTTGGTTTGGCTTTATGACTATAGTCAGTCTTCCTGACTTGAGTCTTACTATTGCGGTGGTTGAGTTGGTGAAATATTGCACAATTCATTTATCGAAATATCCAGTGCTCCTTATTAATCCTAATAAATGACGTGTTGAGTTGATACGACCATAGTTGCTGCACCGTCGTTTAAGTCATCATTTGTTCCTGGATTGAAGAGAGTTGTTGACGCGGTCATCGAACTTCTGTACATTCCGCCCCCTTCCCTGACGCGGGGTGGAGCAGTCTGGCAGCTCGTCGGGCTCATAACCCGAAGGTCGTAGGTTCAAATCCTGCCCCCGCAACCAAATTTGGGTGGCGTGTTAAAAAAGAGTTGACGAAGTTGAATAACTCTCTATAATGCGCACCTCTTCGCTGCTGAGGCAGCTGAAGAAAGCGGTAAAAAGTTCTTTAAAAGCTAGAAGAAAC
>FZPU01000138.1_pt1 | contig 48761 bp, 44 predicted proteins | sample 1534781 | NCBI WGS metagenome assembly FZPU01 (sample SAMEA104161949, study PRJEB21768) | metagenome | isolation source: underground water
GCCGCTTTAGCTCAGTTGGTAGAGCAACCGCCTTGTAAGCGGTAGGTCGTCAGTTCGAATCCGACAAGCGGCACCAATAAAATCAAGCCATGCAGCGATGCATGGCTTTTTTAATGTCGTTTTTTTGAGCTACCTAGCCCGCAAGCCGCGTCAATAGGCGATCTGCAACATCCGGTTGATGGAGAGTGGCGTGTTTACTGGCTTGCGGGCAAGCTTGTTAGTGCAAATCTGGAAATTCCTTCTTCCTGGCATGGGAAAAGAAATAGCCCCGCGTTTAAGAATCCCTTAAGTCTGCCTCATTATTGTGCACGCCTCGAAATGCAATTTTTAGGAGCCAATCATGTCACGACTATTTTCTGTTGCAGTGTTGTTCGCAGTTGCCGGGGTGGTGGCACAACCGGCGTTGGCTGAAACGCCGAATCAAATACTGAATTCTCTGGCGAGTTCGGCCAAGGCCGAGGGCGGCAAAAAGGGTTTTTCTGCGGCGAACGGGGAGCAATTCTTCAAGGCAAAGCATGGCGGCGAATTGAGCTGCACGACATGCCACACCGATAATCCCGCCAACTCCGGCAAGCATAGCAAGACCGGCAAAGTCATCCAGCCGCTGGCACCGTCCGCCAACGCGGAACGTTTTACCGATCCGTCCAAAGTGGAAAAATGGTTCAAGCGCAATTGCAATGACGTGTTGAGCCGCGCCTGTACCGCGCAGGAAAAGGGCGATGTGCTCGCCTATCTGCTCACAATTAAATAAGGAGATGGATATGTTGTCAGATGCCCGAAAATTTGTCGGAACGTTTGCCGCTGTTGCGATACTGGCGGGCGGCATGATGTCGGTCGCCCATGCCGAAGAAGGCGAGCGTGGAGAACGCGGCTGGTGGGGAAGCGGTGAAAGCCATGGCGGAAAATACGGCGGCGAAAATCGCGGGAAACCGGTTCAACCCCCGCAAGTGAACGCCACATTCAAGCAGGAGTGTTCCTCCTGCCATATCGCCTATTCGCCGGGATTGTTGCCCGCCGAATCCTGGCGCAAGGTGATGTCCGGTCTGGATAAGCATTTCGGAACGGATGCGTCGCTGACCGAGCAGGAGACTAAAGAGATCACCGATTTTCTGGTGAGCAATGCGTCCAACCGCTGGAGTGCCGCCGCCGCGCCGTTGCGAATTACGGAAGGTGCCTGGTTTAAACACAAGCACGATGGCCGAGAAATTTCGCCCACTGTCTGGAATAACCCGAAGGTGAAAAGCCCGGCCAATTGCGCCGCTTGCCATCCTCAGGCGGAGAGCGGCGATTTCAACGAGCACAACATCAGGATTCCCCGCTGATTGGAGAACGGCGCAAGGCAACGTACTATGCCAACGGACACGTTAGATAAACGGGGGTGATATGCGTATTCTGCTAGTCGAAGATGATGCACTGCTGGGCGATGCTATTCAGGCCGGTTTGAAGCAGTCCGGCTATGCCGTGGATTGGATGCGCGACGGCGTAACGGCGGATCAGGCGCTCAGCACCGAGGCTTATGCGGCAGTCGTGCTGGATCTGGGGTTGCCGCGACTTGACGGTCTGGAGGTGCTGCGTCGCCTGCGCAGTCGCGGCGCTGCGCTGCCGGTGTTGATTCTGACCGCCAGAGATACGGTGGACGACCGCATCAAAGGGCTGGATGCGGGCGCGGACGATTATTTGCTCAAGCCGTTCGACATGGGCGAATTGGCGGCGCGGCTGCGTGCGCTGGTGCGCCGTGCCAGCGGCAAGGCGGAGTTGTTGTTACAGGCTGGCGGAGTGCAGCTTGATCCCGCCGCCCATCGCGTGCTTTATCGCGATCAAGTCGTGGAGTTGTCCCCCAAGGAATTTGCGGTGCTGCACGCACTGATACTCAGCACCGGCAAAGTGCTGTCGCGCGCCCAGTTGGAAGAGCAACTGTATGCATGGGGCGAAGAGGTCGAGAGCAATGCGGTGGAAGTGCATATCCATCATTTGCGCCGCAAGCTGTTTCCCGAGCTGATCGAAACCATACGCGGCGTGGGCTATTTGATACGCGATGACAAGAAGGCTTGATATGCGCGGCCACGGCTCGTTAAAACAAAGATTGCTGCTGCTGTCGCTGACGACGGTCCTGCTGGTGTGGATTGGAGCGACGGCCTTCACCTATTTTGATGCGCGCGAAGACTTGGATGAGGTGTTGGATGTTTATCTGGAGCAGACCGCCGCGCTCATTGTTGTCCAGGCTTCGCACGACATAGACGACATCGAAACCGAGCATGCGCCTCAGTTGCACAAGCATGCGCGCAGTGTGGTGTTTCAAATATGGGAAAAAGGCAACCAGCTTCGCTTGCATTCTTTGAATGCCCCGTCGCAACCGTTGGCCAATCAGGATCACGGCTTCAGCGACAGCACGGTCGAAGGACACAACTGGCGTGTGTACAGCACCTGGGATGATTACGGGAAATACCAGATTCATGTCGCCGAGCGCACCGATGTGCGCGACGAATTTGCGCGCGACATCGCCGGCAACTTGCTGGAGCCGCTATGGCTGTCCTTGCCGTTGCTGGCTGTGCTGTTGTGGTTGGCAGTGGCGCGCGGCTTGCGCCCGCTGGACAAGCTGGCGGCAGATGTGGCGCAGCGCGACCCGAAAACGCTGGTTGCTTTGGATATGGAAGCCGCTCCGCGCGAAGTGCTGCCGCTGATCGAACGGCTCAATCAGTTGTTTGCGCGCATTGACGTGACCATCCAGCAAGAACGGCGTTTTACCGCTGATGCCGCGCACGAATTGCGCACGCCGGTGGCGGCGATCAAGGCGCAGGCGCAAGTGGCGCGCGCCGCAAGCGGCGAGGCGGAGCGTATGCATGCGCTGGACAACGCCATTGTGGGCTGCGACCGCGCCACGCATTTGATCGAACAATTGTTGACGCTGGCGCGGGTGGATGCGCTGGATAGCGGCGCGACCGGGCAGTGCAATCTGCGCGACATTGCTGCCGCCGAGATTGCGGCAATCGTGCCGTCCGCATTGGACAAAGGCGTGCGCATCGAATTGGCGGAGGACGGTGAAATTATTGTTCGAGGCAACCCGGAGTTGCTGCGGATATTGATGCGCAACCTGATCGACAACGCGGTGCGCCATACGCCGCCGGGGACAACGGTCCAAGTAAGTATCAACCGTGAGCAGGGAGTATCGAGTCTGTCGGTAAGCGATGATGGTGCAGGAATTCCCGAGCATGAAATGGACAAGGTCGCCGAACGCTTCTACCGCCCGGCGGACACGCAGGCCAGCGGCAGCGGTCTGGGCTTGTCCATTGTTAAACGCATCGCCGAAGTGCACGACGCATCATTGCAATTCGGACGGAACGAAAACGGTCGCGGCTTGTGCGTAACGGTGAAGTTCGCACAAGCCGCGCAAGTCTAATCAAGAGATAGAGATGATGATCGAAACGGCAAGCCAGTCAAAATACCGCGCCCATGCAAGCGCGGTATCAGGCCGTGCCGAATTTGGTTTCCACCAGCACGCCGATTTCCTTGAGGAACGGCGTGGGCAAAATACCGCCTGCGCAGACGATGATGGCATCGTTGGGGATGTCGAGCTTGTTGCCGTCTTGCTCCAGCACGAGTTTGTCTTTTTCAATGAGCTTGACGCTCGATTTCAGGCGCACGTCGATTCTGCCGCTGTCGCTCATCGCTTTCAAACGGTCGCGGTTTTTCGGTTTGCCGCGCCCGAACGCATCGCTGCGATAGGAGAGAGTCACCGTGGTGCCCGGTTGTTCGGCAATCGCAATCGCCGCTTCCAGCGCGCTGTCGCCGCCGCCCACCACCAGCACATGCATGTTTTTGTATTGCTCGGGGTCGAGCAGACGGTACACGACTTTGGATTGTTCTTCGCCGGGAACGCCCAGTTTGCGCGGCGTGCCGCGTCGTCCGATCGCCAGCAGAACAGCGCGCGTCGCATATTCTCCCTTGCTGGTTTTGACGATGAAGCCGCTGTCGGTTTTGGTAATATTTTCCATGCGCTCGTTGAAGCTGAGCTTCATACCGGTCTTCTGGATGATGCCGTGCCAAAACTCCAGCAGTTTTTCCTTGCTGACTTCCTTGAAGCGCATCTCGCCGACGACGGGCAATTTCACCGGCGCAGTCATCACCACTTTGTTGCGCGGGTATTGGAAGATGCAGCCGCCGAGCGAAGTTTCCTGTTCGATGGTGATGTGGCGCAATTTGTGTTCCATCGCCCCCAGCGTCGCGGACAGTCCGGCCGGACCTGCGCCGACGATGACCACGTCGTAAGGATTGCTGCCGCCCTTGAGTTTCGCGATATGTTCGATGGCTTGCGTGCCTTGCGTGGCCGCTTTGCGGATCAGTCCCATGCCGCCCAGCTCGCCCGCAATGAAGATGCCGGGCACGTTGGTCTCGAAGCTGGGGCTGACTTGCGGGATGTCCATGCCGCGTTTGGACGTGCCGAACACCAGCGTGATCGCATCGTGCGGGCAGGCTGCCGCACACGCGCCGTGGCCGATACAGTGGGTCGGGTTAATCAGCACCGCCTTGCCTTTAATCATGCCAATCGCATTTTCCGGGCAGGCCGGAATGCAACTGCCGGAACCCAGGCACCGCTTGGGATCGATCTCGGGATGCAGCGACGACGGCTCGGTCAGCCCGGCTTCAATGGCCTCGTTCATGATTTCAACCGCAGCATTCTCTTTTTTCTTTCTGCCGCTCAGGTAGAAATAGACAATGATGAACAAGGGAACGAGGTAAATCGAATAATCGAAAATGTCCATGATATGTCGCCTGTGAAATTGGGATTAAGAAGCGGTGCGGTGTGCAGTCGGCGGCATTCTATGTTGCAAGGCCTCGGAAGACAAACGTCCAAACGTAAAAATTCCGAATTGCCGGGGCAAGGCTTCCCCTCTACAATCCGCAGCCCGAAAAAATATGGATGAGGGTAAATCTAATAAAATCGCCAGATTACGGCCTGCGCCGGAATGACGGGATTTATATAAAAATAATGGGGGTGTTAGTAATGAGAACGAAAAACCAATCTGAACATCTGCGCTGGCTGATATTTATCAGCATTGTGGGAGCCATCACGTTCGGCGGCTATTTTGTGCTGTACCCGCAAACGCTGTTCAAACCGGGTGAGCAGCTATTTGACTTCGGCTATAACCTCGGCCTGGCGGGCGGCCTGATGATGCTGGTGCTGCTGCTCTATCCGCTGCGCAAGCGCGTCAAGTTCTTCGAGAACTTCGGCATTCTGCCGTCCTGGTTCAAGTGGCACATGGTGCTGGGCATTCTGGGGCCGATGACCATCATTTTCCATTCCACTTATCACGTGTATATCCCGTTCATCCACCCCACGGGTTCGCCGAACGCAGCGGTGGCGATGTTGTGCATGCTGCTGGTGTCGGGCAGCGGTACGTTCGGGCGCTTCTTCTATACCAAGATTCACCACGGGCTTTACGGCAGGCAAACCACAGTGAACGAGTTGCGCGCCGAAATGGAGCAGAGCGGTGATGTCAAATCGGTATTCAGTTTCGCACCGACAGTAGAGAAAGCGCTGGATGAGTTCCGTACTCGCGCCGAAAGTTACGCCAAAGGTTCCGGCTACGGTTTCGCCAATTTTGTCCGGGTGGGCTATCAGGCTTCGGCGCTGTCGCGTGCGCTGTCCAAAGAAATCCGTCAGATCATGCTGGCGCAGGCGAGCGAGAAGAATTTCACCGCGCAGCAAATGGCGGGGATGGAAACGCTGATGCAGGAGTACCGCGAGAAAATTGCTTCCTACCTCGGCGCAGTGCGCGATGCCGCGCAGTTCCGCACCTATGAGCGGCTGTTTTCGTGGTGGCACATTTTCCACATTCCGCTGGTTTACATGATGGTGTTCAGCGCGTTCTACCACGTGTATGCGGTGCATGCTTATTAAGTTACCAATCCCGATTTGAATATGAAAACTTTCTTGCGAATTCTCATGCTGGCCGGACTGTTGATGTCCGCGTCGGCGCACGCCAATAAATTGCTGATGCCGGGCGATGTCATCAAAGGTCACGCCAAGGTAGAAGAGGAGTGCGAGAAGTGCCACAAGAAATTCGACAAGGGCGCGCAGTCAACCATGTGCGCGGATTGCCACAAGGAAGTCGGCAAGGATATTGCCGATAAGACCGGTTACCACGGGCGCATGGAGCAGGGCAAGGAGTGCAAGGAATGCCACGCCGAACACAAAGGGCGCGAGGCGAAAGTGGCCGCGTTCGATCACGACAAATTCGATCACAAGCTGACCGATTTTGTGTTGAAGGGCGGCCACCTCGGCGAAAAAGCGAAATGCACCAGTTGCCACAAGGCTGGTGTGAAATTCCGCGACGCGCCCAGCGTTTGTTATAGCTGCCACAAAAAAGACGACAAGCACAAAGGTGGTCTGGGGACGGATTGCGCCAAGTGCCACTCGGACAAGGATTGGAAGACCACCAATTTCGATCACTCCAAAACCAAATTCAAGCTGCTGGGCAAGCACGCGGATGCGAAGTGCGACAAGTGCCACATCGAGAGCAAATACAAAGACACGTCCATGCTGTGCCTCTCGTGCCACAAGAAGGACGACAAGCACAAAGGCAATTTCGGGCCGAAGTGCGAGACCTGCCACATCGAGAAGAGCTGGAAGGAAATCATTTTCGACCACGACAAGAAGACCAAGTATCCGCTGCTGGGCAAACACGCTCCGGCCAAGTGCGAGAGCTGCCACAAAGGCAACCCGTACAAGGAAAAACTGAAGACGACTTGTATTTCCTGCCACTTGAAGGACGACAAGCACAAAGGCAGTTTCGGGCAGAAATGCGCGGATTGCCACGTCGAAAAAGGCTGGAAAGAAATCCTGTTCGATCACAGCAAGACCAAGTATCCGCTGCTGGGCAAGCACGTTCAGGCCAAATGCGTGTCATGCCACAAGGGCGATTTGTACAAGGACAAGTTGCAGACGCTGTGTAATTCATGTCACCTGAAAGACGACAAGCACAAGGGCAACTTCGGCACCAAGTGCGAGGATTGCCACGTCGAAAAAGACTGGAAAGAAATCAAGTTCGATCACAGCAAGCAGACCAAGTATCCGCTGCTGGGTAAGCACGCGCCGGTCAAGTGCGTGTCGTGCCACAAGGGTGATTTGTTCAAGGACAAGCTGAAAACCGAATGCTTCTCCTGTCACGAAAAGGACGACAAGCACAAAGGTCAGGAAGGCAAGAAATGCGAGTCTTGCCATGTCGAGGAATCGTGGAACAAGACCAGCTTCAACCATCAGCGCATGTCGGTATTCCCGCTGTTGGGCAAGCACTCACTTGTGTCGTGCAAGAAGTGTCATGCCGCACCGACCTTCAAGGATGCGAGCAAGGAATGCTTCGGCTGTCACGAAAAAGACGATACGCACAAACGCAAGTTTGGAACTGAATGCCAGACTTGCCACTCTACGCGCTCGTGGCAGTCGTGGGATTTCGACCACAATAAGACCAAGTTCAAACTTGACGGCGCGCACAAGAAAACCGCCGATAAATGCTACTTCTGTCACAAGAAGCCGATGCCCGGCCAGAAAGTGTTGCTGTCCTCGGCTTGCGGCAGCTGCCATGACCGGGATGATGTGCATAACGGCAACTTCGGCGACCGGTGCGACCGCTGCCATGAAGGCAATGATTGGAAAACTGTGAGAATGGGCGCGGCGGCGCGATAGCGGTCGCTAACCCCGTTCGTCTTAATGCGCAAACCGATGTGCGGTGTAACGAGTAATGCTTGCGTCATGGATAATGTACTTGCGAGCAGTCTGAGGTGGCTCGCGCGGTAGGGCATGCCTGGGCGTGTCGAGATGAAGCGGTGATAACTATAATTTGGGGGTGGTTCATGAAACGACTAGGACGAGTAATCGGGGGTTTGTTCGCCGTAGCGCTAATTTTTGCGTCAATGCAGGCCGTTGCGGAAACGCAGTCGGGCGGGCGCGACTTTAATCACATGACCACCGGCTTTCCGCTTTCCGGCGGACACGCCGCAGCCGCATGCGAGACCTGCCACATGGGCGGCGTGTTCAAGGGCACGCCGAGAACCTGCGACGCTTGCCATGCAGTCGGCAGACGTATCGTGGCCACCCCCAAATCGAACAGCCACATCATCACCGATGCGCCGTGCGAAAGCTGCCACTTCAATACCGCCACCTGGTTGGGAGCGCGCTTTAATCATGGCACGGTAGCGCCGGGACAATGCGCCAGCTGTCATAACGGGCGTATCTCAACTGGCAAAAACAGCGCGCATATTGCGACAACTTATTCCTGCGACAAATGCCACCGCAGCAGCGCGTGGCTTCCGGCAAGCTGGAACCATACCGGCGTGACCGGCGACTGTGTCACCTGTCACAACGCGGCAGGTCCTGGGCGCAACTATTCTGCCGCCACACACATGAGCCAAACGACGATGACCGCGATGGGTATCACCACTTGCGGTGCGTGCCACAAGAATTACTACAGTTTCAATAGCGCTTATTACGACCATGCCGGCGCATCGACTTCCTGCGGAACATGCCACGAGAATAAACCAGCGTATGTGGGGGTGAAGCAGAAACCCGCTTCCGCAATTCATAACAGTGCAACCACCATGGGGTTGAACAATTGTCAGGCCTGCCACAGGAACTACACCAGCTTTACTACCGGAGCAACGTTCGACCACTCGGGGGCAGGTGCGTCAAGCTCGTGCGGAACTTGTCACGCGACCCCGGTGTATGCGGGCGTGGCACATACCACCAGTAGCATTCACACCGGTTTGACGGCAATGGGATTGACCTCCTGCCAGGCTTGCCATAAGAACTATTCCAGTTTTGTTGGCGCAACGTTCGACCATTCGGGAGCAGGCGCAGCAACCACCTGTGGAACATGCCACGGAATTAGCCCTGTGTATGCGGGAGTGGTGCATGCAATCAATACCATCCACAACGTCACGACGGCAATGGGGCTGACTTCGTGCCAGTCATGCCACAAGAACACCTCCAGTTTTGCGGGCGCTGTTTTTGACCATAACACGGCGAGTGCCTGTGCGACTTGCCACAGCGGAGCTTATACAACAGGAGGCAAAATACTGGGCAAACCGTCTGGCCATATTGCGACAATAAATGCATGCAGTGACTGCCACACATCCAAAACCACTTGGCTGGGCGCGCTGGGAGCAATGCCGAGCGGCCACATTCCTTTCAATACGGGAGTGAGTTGCAGCAGCTGCCATTCCGGGACGGCCAAGGTAAATATCAATACCTTGCATACCTATAGTTCCAGCAATACCTGTGCTGTATGCCATATCAGCCCCAATGCGTATCAGAGTAACAATCAGCAAACCAAAAAATCGCATAAAGGCAGTGCCGGTAGCAACTGCATGAGCTGCCATAAGAGAGCGGGGACGTATCAGGACTGGTCTGAGTAGTTGATGCATGACTGGCCGCGCAGGAGGTTTCTGCGCGGCCTTTTTATGTCGGATTTGAACGTACGGGTAAGTTATGAAGCGAATGAAAAAAATGTTGTGCAGTATGTTTGTGGTTGCGCTGTCCATGGTGTCGTTGCAGGCGCTGGCCGAAACGCAGGCGGGCGGGCGCGACTTCAACCACATGACCACCGGCTTTCCGCTTTCCGGCGGACATGCTTCGGCAGCGTGCGAAACCTGTCATGCGGGCGGCGTATTCAAGGGCACGCCGAGAACCTGCGATGCTTGCCATGCGGTCGGCAGGCGCATCGTGGCCACACCCAAATCGAACAGCCATATCATCACCGATGCGCCGTGCGAAAGCTGCCACTTCAATACCGCCACCTGGCTGGGGGCGCGCTTCAACCACGGCACGGTAGTTCCGGGACAATGCGCTACTTGCCACAACGGGCGCATTTCGACAGGCAAGCATCGCGCTCACATTGCGACAACTTATTCCTGCGACCAATGCCACCGTAGCAGCGCGTGGCTACCGGCGAGCTGGAACCATACCGGCGTGTCGCAGGATTGCTCGTTCTGCCACAAGGCCGGAGGGTCGGGGCGCAATTACACGACAACCGCCAAGCACGCTACTTTCATTGTAAGTTTGGCAATCAGCAACTGCGCGTCTTGCCACAGCAACTACTACAGCTTCTATAGCCACTATTACAAGCATGACAAAGCATTTGTCTCATGCGGCGAGTGCCACGCCAATCCGTCTTACACGACGGCGGGCGGCGTGACGCAGGCAGTCAACGCGATCCACGCCAGCGCGACTGCGGTTGGTATCAGCAATTGCGAGTCCTGCCATGTGCGGAGCTATACCAGCTTTGCCGGTGCGCGCTATCGGCACAACGATGCAGCATTCGGCGCGGGCGATTGTGTGGCCTGTCACAACGGGACTCATGCTGGGATAACGGGCATTCCTTCAAACCATGCTTATGCGCTAGCCAATCTGCTGAATGCGCCCGCCCAGTGCAACTGGTGTCATTCCACCGCTTCCACCTGGGCCGGCATGAATCACAACCAGCTGAAAGCCGGAACGAAATGCATAGACTGCCATTTGAGTGGAACCAGCAACTTTGCGGGAATGAAGCAAAAAAGTTACGGGCATAAACACTTCTCTGTCGGGCAAGACTGCATCTCTTGTCACCAGAATAGATACGACTACTGGAACGAGCCATGATTTGTCGCATCGACTGCATGTGCTGACTTGCAGTCACGACAGGTGATGCGGCAACTACGTTTACGGGTTTTAAGTTTTTGAGGATAGTTGGATAGGAGTAGAGATGAAAATCAGGTCTTTCTTTAAAAGGTATCGACATTCTTGCGGTATGTTTATATTTTCGGCAATCGCCGGCAACGCTGCTGCGCAGCCGCTGGATGATGTCAGTCTGGAATACCAGAGTGATGGCATCGTCGCCACTATCCATACGACTTCGCCGGTGCAATATCTGCGGCATTTCCCCGAGAAAAGCGGCAAGACGCTGGAGATATTTATTGACCGCGCACAGGACGTTAGAACCGATGTGTTGCTGGATAAAAAGCAGTCGGGCGAGCAGCCTCCACCGGTTGTTCGCGACATCCCGAGCAACGAAGTGTGGCTGGATAAAGAGACGCGCAACTCGCCGCCTTCCGGTCTCATCCCGAGCTTTACGGTGACAACGCGCGATATGCAAACCGCACCGAAACTGGTGATCGAGTTTTCGCGCGAAGCCGAGTTCACTGTCGCGCCGGGCAAGGACAACCGCAGTGTGCGCATCACGATCAAGCCGGACAGAAATATATCGGCAAAGAATGCCACGCTGCCGAATTTGCCAACGATCAAGCCGGAGGTTGCGCCTGCGGCAGCATTGACGGCGGACGCGGCGAATCTGGCGGAGAACAACAAGCAGGGGCGCGCGTTGATGGTGCAGGGGCGCGAGGCGCTTGCCGCCGCGAAGAACGAAGCCGCCGTGGATGCGTTGAACAAGCTGTTGCTGCTGCCGCCCAACGATTTCACGCAGGACGCTCAGGAGTGGGTGGGCGTGGCGCGGGAACGTGCCGGGCAGATTGACAAGGCAAAAACGGAATATGACCTTTACCTGCGTCTGTACACTGAGGGCGAAGGCGTGACGCGAGTCATGCAGCGCCTGACCGCACTGTCGGGTAAGGGCAAGGCGCAGGTTGCCGCAACGACCGAAGAAAAGAAAAAGGACGGACGCTGGATGCGTTTCGGTAGCATTTCTTCGCATTACTATTACGGCAAGAGCAATTCCGATTCCACGCAAATTTATAACAATGTGGCTTCGACCATATCATCTTCGATGACAGATACTTCCATGCTCATCACCAATGTGGATGCCTCCGAACGCTATGTGAGCGACGAATATGACGGACGCATCGTGTTCCGCGATGCCAATACCGCCAACTTTGTTTCCGGTCAGTCCAGCGCCAACCGCTTGAACGCTGCTTACGGCGAAATCAAAAACCGCAAGCTGGATTATCTGTTGCGTGTGGGACGGCAATCCTCGTCGGGCGGCGGGGTGATGGGGCGCTTTGACGGAGTTTATGGCTCTTTGGCAAATACGCCGGATTCGCATGTGAATGGCGTACTGGGCAAATTGTGGGACAACTCGTCGGGAAGCAGGCCGACGTTCTTCGGTGCCAGTTACGATATGGGTTCATACACCGTATATAGCCTTAACCAAAGTGTGGAAGGCGTGCAGGATCGCCGTGCTTTGGGTGCGGAGTGGCGCTACTTCGAGGATAAGAAAACGCTGTTTGCCAGCGTGGATTACGATACCTATTTCAAGGCATTGAATGCGGCGCAGTTGATGGGGACGACAGGCATATCCGGCGTTAACGTGAACTTTATGCTGGATCACCGCAAAGCCCCGTTCTTGAGTGTGCGCAATGCCTTGAATGGTGCGAGCGAATCCTCGATCAGTAAGTTGCAAATCTCCACTAGCCAGTTACGCGACTTGGCATTGGCGCGTACCGCCACTTCGAATATGGCGCAACTCGGCGCAACCTGGCCGTTTCATCAAAAATGGCAGGTGGGTGGTGATGTGCGCTTGTCGAATACCACCGGGTTACCCGCCAGCGGCATGAATTCATATACTGGAATCCTTGCTGCCTCGCCGAGTCGCGGCGTGGAAAAGGGGGTGACGGCGCAGGTAGTCGGCAGCGGTCTCTACAAAGAAGGCGACATCTGGTCGGCGAATTCCTCGTTCACCACCAGCAGCGAAGTGAACGGGCAATCGTTGTCTCTCAGCAATCACTTCCCGTTCAACAACGGCTGGGCGACGGATACTATGCTGTCGTATTATCGTCAGACAGATCAGACGGGCGGCGTGACTTCGCGCATCTCGCCGACGCTGCGCGGGACTTATCGCATCAGGGAGCAACTGACGTTTGAAGGGGATGTCGGCGTTGACAGTGGGACATTCAAGGGCTCGCAATCCACGACCAAAAGCTCGCGTTTCTTTTTCTCGAGCGGATTGCGCTGGGATTTCTAAGCGACGAAGTTGCAATGAAAAAAGCGGGGTCGCCGGATAATCTCCGGCGACCCCGTTGCATTTAAATTCAAAAAAACAACTGCACTTTCCCCGCAAGCCAGCAAATACGGCCTTCTCCATGATGTGTACGTCGCAGATCGCCGATTGACGGGCGTTCCCGCGATGTTGTGTTTTTCAAATAATGAACCGGTGTCAGGATAAGTAAATGCGGGGCGCGTCCGCATTTGCTTGAAAGCTACTGCACATCTATGGGCAGTCTGGTAAATTCCGCCTTCCTAAATTTGGAGGAATCATGAAAATACACGAGTATCAGGGAAAAGAGATATTGCGCGAGTTCGGTGTGCCGACTCCGCGCGGCATGGCTTGCTTCAACGTTGACGAGGCGGTGGCTGCGGCGCAGCAGCTGGGCGGCAGCGTTTGGGTGGTGAAGGCGCAGATTCACGCGGGCGGTCGCGGCAAGGGCGGCGGCGTGAAAGTGGCGAAGTCGCTGGACGAGGTGCGCCAATTCGCGAGACAGATTTTGGGCATGCAGTTGAAGACGCACCAGACCGGCCCCGAAGGCCAGACCGTGCGCCGTTTGCTGGTGGAAGAAGGCGCGCAGATCGTCAAGGAATTGTACGTGGGCATGGTGGTGGATCGCGCTTCGCAGCGCGTGGCGCTGCTGGCTTCCAGCGAAGGCGGCATGGAGATCGAAGAGGTCGCCAAACATACGCCGGAAAAAATTCACAACGTGCGCATCGACCCGACCACGGGCTTGACCGATGCCGAAGCATCCAAGGTGGCGCGCGACATTGGCATTCCCGATGTGGCGAATGCACAAGCGGTCAAAATTTTGCAAGGGCTGTATCACGCGTTCGTGGAGAAAGACGCGATGCTGGCGGAAATCAATCCGCTGATCGTCACGGCGGACAACCGCGTGGTGGCGCTGGATGCCAAATTCAATTTCGATTCCAACGCGCTGTATCGTCGTCCCGAGATCGTCGCCATGCGCGATCTGGACGAAGAAGATCCGGCGGAAATCGAGGCTTCCAAGTTTGACCTCTCCTACATCCAGCTCGACGGCAACATCGGTTGTCTGGTGAACGGTGCGGGCTTGGCCATGGCGACCATGGACATCATCAAGCTGTACGGCGGCAGCCCGGCCAACTTCCTCGATGTGGGCGGCGGTGCGACCACGGAGAAGGTGACCGAGGCGTTTAAGTTGATGCTGAAAAACCCCAACCTCAAGGCCATTCTGGTCAATATTTTCGGCGGCATCATGCGCTGCGATGTGATCGCCGAAGGCGTGGTCGCTGCGGCGCGTCAGGTGCAACTCAGCGTGCCGCTGGTGGTGCGTCTGGAAGGCACCAACGTCGATTTGGGCAAGAAGATTCTGGCCGATTCCGGCCTGCCCATTATTTCCGGTAACGATATGGCGGATGCGGCACAGAAGGTTGTCGCGGCTGCGAAAGGTTAAATAACATGTCCATACTCATCAACAAAGATACGCGAGTCATCACCCAGGGCATGACCGGCAAGGTCGGCCAGTTCCACACTTTCCACTGCAAGCAATACGCGAACGGCGCGAACTGTTTTGTGGCGGGCGTGAACCCGAAAAAAGTCGGCGAACAATATGAAGGCATCCCGGTTTACGCCAGTGTGCTGGACGCGAAAAAAGCCACCGGCGCAACCGTGTCGGTGATCTACGTGCCGCCCGCCGGTGCTGCCGCAGCCATCGACGAAGCGGTGGAAGCCGAGCTGGATCTGGTGATTTGCATCACCGAAGGCGTGCCGGTTCACGACATGCTGAAGACGCGTTACAAGATGCAAGGCAAGAAAACCATCCTGATCGGACCGAACTGCCCCGGCCTGATTACGCCGGATGAAATCAAGATCGGCATCATGCCCGGCCACATCCACAAAAAGGGTCGTATCGGAGTGGTGTCGCGTTCCGGCACACTGACCTATGAGGCGGTCGGTCAGTTGTCCGCGCTGGGCTACGGCCAGTCGTCTTGCGTGGGCATAGGCGGCGATCCGATCAACGGTCTCAAGCATATCGACGTGTTGCGTTTGTTCAACGACGATCCCGAAACCGATGCGGTCATCATGGTCGGCGAAATTGGCGGCACGGACGAAGAAGAGTGCGCGCGCTGGATCAAAGACCACATGAAAAAACCCGTGGTTGGTTTCATCGCGGGCGTGACCGCTCCTCCCGGCAAACGTATGGGTCATGCGGGCGCGATCATTTCCGGCGGCCAGGGCGGCGCGAACGAGAAGCTGGCGGTGATGGAAGAATGCGGCATCCACATCACGCGCAATCCGGCGGAGATGGGGCGTACCATGCAGAAAGTGTTGAAGGGCTTGTAACAGAAGGGTGAAGGGGGAAGGGAGAAGGGTGGGGGGAAAGGTTTTTCCCTTGAGCGCCGCAGGCGCGTTCCCTTCCCTCTTCTCCCTTTTCATTTTGAAGGGAATGTAATGCTGGAAATGTTGAGTTCCGCCCAGTTCTGGGTGGATGTGTTCAAGATCATTGTGATCGACTTGCTGTTGTCGGGCGACAACGCGGTAGTGATCGCCCTGGCCTGCCGCAATTTGCCGGTAGCGCAGCGCAAGAAAGGTATCCTGTACGGCGTGGGCGGCGCAATCGGCTTGCGCATTGTGCTGACTTTTTTTGCGGTGAGCCTGTTGGCGCTGCCTTATTTGAAATTGGTCGGCGCGTTGCTGCTGTTGTGGATAGGCATCAAACTGATCCTGCCGGAAGAGGAGCACGGCGAGGGGAGCATCAAAGCGGAAGCGCATCTGTGGGGCGCGGTGAAGACCATCATCGTCGCCGACTTTGTGATGAGTCTGGATAACGTGCTGGGTGTGGCCGCTGCCGCGCACGGCAATGGCTGGTTGCTGGTATTCGGCCTGCTGGTGAGTATCCCGATGATCGCGTGGAGCAGCCAACTGGTGCTGAAACTGATAGACCGCTTCCCGTACATCATCTATGCGGGCGGCGCGCTGCTGGGCTATGTGGCGGGCGAGATGCTGGTCGGTGAGGCGCTGTTCAAATCGTTGCTGGAAGCGCAACCTGTGTTGCACTGGTTGGTGCCGACGGTATGTGCGATTCTGGTGTTGGTGGTTGGCAAGTGGCTGGCGCTGCGCATGGCGGTGAAAGACGAAGCAGTCCATTTGGTGGATGGGCAAGTGTCCGCTACTGGTAAACAATCCGAAGGGAGCAAAAAATGAAAGTATTGATTCCGGTAGATGGCTCGGCAGCGGCCAATCGCGCGGTGGATTATGTGATCGCCAGCGTGGCGTGGTTGAAACAAGCGCCGCAGATTCATCTGCTCAATGTGCAGTGGAAGCTAGCCTCCGGCAATGTGAAGCTGTTTATCGACCAGGATACGATCAACGACTATTACCGCGAACAAGGCAATGCGGCGTTGGCGGATGCGCGCGCCAGGCTGGATGCGGCGGGGCTGGCTTATGCTTACCACATCAGTATCGGTACGCCCGCCGAGGCGATCGTGCAGTACGCGCAGGAGCAGGCGGTGGATCAGATCGTGATGAGCGCGCACGGTCACGGTACGTTGTCCGATTTGTTGCTCGGATCGGTGGCCAGCAAGGTCGCTCATTTGGCCCAAGTGCCCGTGCTGTTGGTGAAGTGAAACGGCTGATAAATCAAACAGGTATGGCCTGGGTTTGAAAAATGTTTTAGTATCCGCCCTTGTAGGCTCAGGGGTTGAGTAAAAACGGGCAAGACGAATATGAAAAAAACATTTTGGAAGACCGATTGGTTCACGGCTTTGCTGGTTACGTTGGTGTTCATGTTCATTGCCAGCGGCGACCTGATACAGAGCCTTGAACGCAAGGCTTACGACTGGGGCGTGCTGGCCTCTTCGCGCGTTCCCAGCGACAAAATCGCGGTCATCGCGATCGACGACGAAAGCATCGCCAATCTTGGACGCTGGCCGTGGCCGCGCGAGATTCAAGGCAAGCTGCTGGAGAAGCTGGGCGAAGGTCATCCCAAAGTAATCGGCAACACCGTGTTTTTCTTTGAGCCGCAAGTGGATGCCGGTTTGGATTACATTCTCAAAATCGCCAGCAATCTCGAACAATCCCCTCTCAAACAAACCAATCCTGCCGCGTGGCAGGAATTGCATGGCCTGACTCAGGAAGCTTTGCAGCATCTGGATAACGATCAAAAGCTCGCGGAGAGCATGGCCAAGGTCAACAATGTGCTGCTCGGTTTGTATTTTGAACTGGGCGAGCCGCAAGGCAAGCCGGATGCAGCGTTGCCGGATTATGTGCTGAAAAATAATCTGGTGAATGTCAAAGGCGAATCTGATGCCGGCATGCCGATTCCGGCACTCGGCGCGCTGGTGCCTATCCCGGTACTGGGACAGACTGCAATTGCGATGGGGCATATCAACGCAACGCCCGACGTGGATGGCGGCATACGCACCGAACCGCTGGTGGTGGGTTACTACGATCAATACTATCCCTCTCTGTCGCTGATGATTGCGGCGAAGAGTTTGAATCTCGAACCGAAAGACATTCAAGTGACCTTGGGCGAAGGGGTCAAGCTGGGCAATTTGAGCATTGCCACCGATCCCGCGCTGCGCATGCATACCTATTTTTACGCGAACCGGGATGGCAAGTCGGTGTTCCAGGTGGATTCGTTCTACGACGTGCTGACGGGCAAGATTCCTGTTGAAAAATACAGGGACAAAATCGTGTTGATAGGCGCGACGGCTGCCGGCGTAGGTGCGGCGCAGGTGACACCGATTTCTGCCACGACCCCGCCGGTGCTGACGCTGGCACATTCGGTCTCCAGTATTTTGAAACAGGATTTTTTTGTGGTGCCCGGCTGGGGCGTGTGGGCGGAGATTGCGGTGTTCCTGCTGGTTGCGGCGTATTTGATTTTGCTGCTGCCCCGTTTGAGTGCGGGTCTGGGGGCGGCAGTGACCGGAGGCTTGTTTGTATTGTTGCTGCTTGTCCATTTTGTGCTGATGACGACGCAAGCGATGTGGTTGCAGCTGATGTTGCCAACCGCCATGTTGCTGGTGGGTCATTTGCTGCTGACCACCAAACGCTTCCTGATGACCGAGAAAGGCAAGGAAAAATCCGACGCGGATTCTGCCGAAAGCAACCGCATGTTGGGCTTGGCCTTTCAGGGGCAGGGTCAACTGGATATAGCCTTCGACAAATTCCGCAAAGTGCCGCTGGACGATAGCCTGATGGATGTGCTGTACAACCTGGGTCTGGATTTTGAGCGCAAGCGCCAGTTCAACAAGGCCGAGTCGGTGTTCAGATATATGGCCGATCACAATCCGAAGTTCCGCGATCTGGAAGCGCGCACCGCGCAATCCAAGGCGATGTCGGAAACCATTATTCTCGGCGGCTCTTCAGGTCACAGCAACGACAGCACGATGAAGCTGGATCAAGCCGGGTTGGCCAAGCCGATGCTGGGGCGTTACCAGATTGAGAAGGAGTTGGGCAAGGGCGCGATGGGTGTGGTGTATCTGGGTAAAGACCCGAAGATCAGCCGCGTGGTGGCAATCAAGACGATGGCGCTGTCGCAGGAGTTTGAGGCGGACGAGCTGGAAGATGTCAAAGCCCGTTTCTTCCGCGAGGCAGAGACGGCGGGTCGTTTGAACCATCCCAACATTGTCACTATGTACGATGCAGGCGAGGAGCACGATCTGGCCTATATCGCGATGGAGTTCCTCAAGGGCAAGGATCTGGTGGCCTATACCAAGCAGCCCAATCTGTTGCCGCTGCCCAAGGTGTTGAGCATTGTCGCGCGCGTGGCCGACGCGCTGGGCTATGCGCACAGTCTGAACGTGGTGCACCGCGACATCAAGCCCGCCAACATCATGTACGACATGGAAAGCGATACGGTGAAAGTCACCGATTTTGGTATCGCGCGCATCACCGATTCGTCCAAAACAAAAACCGGTATGGTGCTGGGTACGCCTTCATTCATGTCGCCCGAACAACTGGCCGGAACCAAGATCGAAGGACACTCCGATTTGTTCTCGCTGGGTGTGAGTTTGTACCAACTGGTGTGTGGTAAGCTGCCGTTCGAAGGCGATTCCATGGCGCAGCTGATGTTCCGCATAGCCAATGAGCCGCATACCGATATTTTGACTATCAATCCAGACCTGCCTCCGTGCGTGGTCGCCATCATCAATAAAGCGCTGGCGAAGAAGAAAGAAGATCGCTATGAGAATGGCGTTGCGATGGCGGACGCGATTCGCCAATGTGCGGCTGGATTACAGTAACCATCAACAGCGAGGGTAAACCGTGAATGTAAAAGATGCACTGGAGATAGTCAGTCAAACCAATCCGGGCATGGTGCGCTCCCACAACGAGGATAGCGTGACCTTCGATGCCGCGCATGGTCTGGTGGTGTTGGCGGATGGCATGGGCGGATACAATGCGGGCGAAGTTGCCAGCGGGATAGCCGTTTCCGTGTTGTCCAGCGAGATCAGGCACAGTCTGGATGAAATCAGGCCGGAAGAAATCGATGCCGCTTCAGGGGATGAGGTGGGCGTTGTTTTATTGCGCGAGAATGTAAAGAAAGCCAATCTGTCCATTTTCAACGCCGCACAGAGCCAGCCGCAGTATTCCGGCATGGGCACCACAATTGTGACGGCGCTGTTTTACGATAATCGCGTGGCGGTCGCGCATGTGGGCGATTCGCGCATGTACCGTTTGCGCGGCGAAGTGTTTGAAACCATCACGCGCGACCATTCGCTGTTGCAGGAGCAGATCGATAGCGGAGTCATCAGCAAAGAGATGGCGAAGCTGTCTAAAAACAAGAATCTGGTCACTCGCGCTGTCGGCATTGACGCGAATGTTGTGCCGGAAGTGCATGTGCATGATGTGCAGCCGGGAGATGTGTATCTGCTGTGCTCGGATGGGCTGAACGATATGGTCGAGGATGAAGATATCGGGGCAACGTTGCAGATGCTGCGGGGAAACCTTGCGCTCGCAGCGGTACAATTGATTGAGCAGGCGAACGACAATGGCGGGCGTGATAACGTTTCTGTCATCCTGGTGAAAGTCAAAGGCGGCTATGCAGCGCCACAGGGATGGCTGGCCAAGTTGAAGTCCTGGTTTAAGAGTTGATGAAGTTGCAAGTTATTACGGGGAAATTGAGATGCCGGCAAAATTGATTCTAAGCATGGACGGGGTGGTTATCAAAGAATATCCACTGAACAAGGAACGCACGACCATCGGTCGCAAACCGCATAACGATATTGCCATCGACAATCTTGCGGTGAGCAGCGAGCATGCGGCAGTGATTACGATTTTGAACGATTCTTTTTTCGAGGATCTGGGCAGCACCAACGGATCATCGGTTAACGGTTCGCCCACGCAAAAACATTTTTTGCAAAACAACGATGTCATTGAAATCGGCAAATACAAGCTTAAGTATTTGAACGATCAGCCCACCCAAACTTCGTCGGCCGATTTTGAAAAGACCATGGTGTTGCGCGCGCCGGTCAAAACAGCAGCTCCAGCCAGGGCGGATGACAGTCTTGGCCGCACTGCGCAAGTTGAAGTGGCGGCTGCCAAACATGATTCGACGACTCAGTTCAATTCGACTACTCCTAAAGCGGAAGCCAAGCCCGCTGCCGCTGCCCCGGCAGGACAAGCGCAAGCTGCGGTGATACAAATCCTGAATGGCCCGAATTTGGGCAAGGAACTGGAACTCAGCAAGAATCTGACGACTCTCGGCAAGCCGGGTGTGCAGGTTGCAGTGCTGGCGCGCCGTCCGCACGGCTATTTTATTACTCATGTCGAAGGGGGCAGTTTTCCTTTGGTGAATGGTTCTTCGGTGGGAGAGCAGCCGCATCTGTTGAACGACCACGACATTATCGAGTTGGCCGGTGTCAAGATGGAGTTCTATTTCAAGGCCTGAGCAGGGGCTTCAAAGTGATTTTCCGGTGGTTGTATCGTTCTTCTGAAGAAGAGGTCGGGATATGAAAAAGCACGCGCTTCTCATCGGCTTGGGTATTCTGCTCGCATTGATTTTTCTGGGCGATGCTGCCAAATTTTATCAGCTGGGCTTCGTCCAATTCACCGATGCAAAATTGTATGATTATCGGATGCGGCTGACTTTGCCGAATACAAGCGATGATCGCATCGTGATTCTCGACATCGACGAAAAAAGCTTGAAACAAGAAGGGCGCTGGCCGTGGGGGCGCGACAAGCTGGCAGCGCTGATGGATGAATTGTTTGAGCATTATGGCGTGGCGGTGGTCGGGTTCGACGTGGTCTTCGCCGAGAAAGACACCAGTTCCGGTCTCAACGTGTTGCAGGACTTGGGGCGCAAGCAATTTAAAAATGTGTCTCAGTTCCAATCGGTGTTGAGTCAAATTACGCCGCATCTCGAATATGACGCGCTTTTTGCCGACAAGCTCAAGCAACGCAACGTGGTGTTGGGTTATTACTTCAGCAACAGCGAAGCCGGGGCGACGAGCAGTATGTCTGGAGTACTTCCGCAGCCGGTCTTTTCTTCGGGCTCTTTCAAAGGGCATGCGGTAAATTTCATAAAGTGGGATAGCTATGGAGCTAATCTGCCCGAGTTGCAACAGAGGGCGGCGGCGGCTGGGCATTTCAATCCTCAGGTCGATTTTGACGGGGTTGTGCGTCGCATTCCTATGATTGTTGAGTACGAAGGTGCTTACTACGAGTCATTGTCATTGTCCGTCGTGCGCACAGTCTTGGGTTTTCCCAAATTGGTTCCGGGTTACGCGAGCGGTCAGAACAAAGATTACGGCGGACTGGAGTGGTTGGCACTGGAATCCGCGCAGGGGGATTTGACGATACCGGTGGATGGCGAAGTCAGCGCGCTGGTTCCTTTTCGCGGCGGGCGCGGCACATTTCGCTACATTTCTTTGACGGATGTGTTGCATGAAAAACTGCCAGTGACAGATCTGCAAAACAAGATTATTTTGGTCGGAACATCTGCACCCGGATTGATGGATATACGCGCCACGCCAGTGGGCGAGGTGTATCCGGGGGTGGAAGTTCACGCCAACATGATTAGCGGCATTCTCAGTCAGAACATCAAACAAAATCCCCATTATGTTCTGGGCGCAAACGTGGTTCTGTTGCTGTTCATCGGTGTGGCGTTGAGCGTGATTCTGCCGTTGCTGAGCCCGATGCGCGGTATGCTGGCTACGCTAGGGGTGATGATTGGAGATATCGCTCTGAATATGTCGCTGTGGCAATACGGCAATCTTGCACTACCTTTGGCTGGTGGCATGCTGATGATATTAACGCTGTTCGCGTTGAATATGACCTTTGGCTATTTTGTGGAATCGCGCGACAAGCGCAAGATCACCGGCTTGTTCGGACAGTATGTGCCTGGCGAAGTGGTGGAGGAAATGGCCAGGAATCCCGAGAGCGTTTCGATGGAGGGCGACAGTCGCGAAATGACCATCCTGTTTTCCGATGTGCGGGGGTTCACCACCATCTCAGAGGGGCTGGAATCCAAAGAGTTGTCGTTGCTTATGAACGCATTCCTCACTCCGCTCTCGCGCATCATTTACAAACAACGCGGCACGATAGACAAATACATGGGCGACTGCATCATGGCGTTTTGGGGCGCGCCTTTGCCCGATGAACGCCATGCCTATCATGCGATTCTTGCAGGTCTGGAGATGCAGCGCACCTTGGCAGAGCTTCAATCGCAGTTTAAAGAACGCGGATGGCCGGAGATTCATATCGGCGTAGGCATCAACACCGGACGTGTCAGCGTGGGCAATATGGGGTCTGAAGTGCGTGTGGCCTACACGGTGATGGGTGATGCGGTGAATCTGGCTTCGCGTCTGGAGGGGATCACCAAGGAGTATGGGGCGCTGGTGCTGGTGGGTGAAACGACCAGACAAGCCGTTCCCGATTTTTTGTATCGCGAAGTGGATTTGGTGCGCGTAAAAGGGAAAGTGCATCCAGTGGCGATTTTCGAGCCGCTGGGATTGAATGGCGAAGTGGACAAGGAGTTGGTGGAAGAGGTCAAGCTGTTCCATCAGGCGTTGCGTTTTTATCGCAAGCAAGACTGGGATAAAGCCGAGCTTCAGTTGTTGAGCCTGCGCAACATGTCGCCGCAGTGCAAACTGTACCAAGTGTATGCCGAGCGGGTTGCGCATTACCGCAATGAACCGCCGGGCGACAATTGGGATGGCGTGTTCATCTTCAAAACGAAATGAGTTACTGGCGATGAAGCTTAGAGTGCTGGGATGCAGCGGTGGGATAGGCGGAAATTGCCGCACGACATCGCTATTGCTGGATCACGATGTGCTGATAGATGCCGGAACCGGCTTGGGCGATCTGAGTCTGGCGGAAATGAGCGTGATCGACCATATTTTTATTACCCATTCCCACTTGGATCATATAGCGTGCCTCCCCATACTGGTGGATAGCGTGGGGCTGATGCGCGACAAGCCGCTGCTCATTCACGCCACAGCCGAGACATTGGCAATATTGCAGCGGCATATTTTTAACTGGGAGATATGGCCTGACTTTGCCGAGATCCCCAATATGCATCAGCCGGTGATGCGTTACGAGGAAATTAAACCGGGAGAGACGGTTGAAATCGGCGGACGAAAAATAACTCCGCTACCGGTCAATCACGTCGTGCCCGCCGTGGGCTACCAGATCGATAGCGGCGAGGCGAGTCTGGTATTCAGCGGCGATACCACGACGTGCGACGCGTTCTGGCAAGAGGTCAATCGCATACGGAACTTGCGTTATTTGATTGTGGAAACGGCGTTTTCCGATGCCGATAAAGAGCTGGCCGTTTTGTCCAAACATCTTTGTCCCAGCTTGTTGGCTGAGGAGTTATCCAAACTTCATTTGCGCCCGGAGATTTTCATCACGCACCTGAAACCGGGAGAAGTGGAATTGACGATGAAAGAGATCGGCGAATGTGTACGGGGATTTGCTCCCGGTATTTTGCAAAACGGACAAGAGTTTGAATTTTGATATGGCAACAGTAACGACAAGCCGCTGCACGCGATCATTCGCGCTGGAAGCGGGTTGCGCGTTCATGTATTAGAAAATGGCCTGCGGTCGATAGGCACAACAACAAGGCGGGGAGAAGTGATGAACAGTCCGGTACAAGGTAGCGCCACGGAAATGGGGATAAGGTTGGAGTTCACCAAGAACCTCAATCAGGTCACCAACAAAATACATGCCACCAGCAATATCGACGAGATCATGCTGGATGTCAGCAAGGATATTTGCGCGCTGTTCAATGCCGACCGGCTGACGATCTACGTGGTGGGTGAGGACAAGGCTTCGCTGGTGTCCAAAGTCAAGACCGGGCTGAATTCGTTCAAGGATTTGAAGTTGCCTATTGCCGAGCAAAGCATTGCCGGCTATGCCGCCTTCCGCAAAAAACTGCTCAATCTCAAAGACGTTTATGACGAGCAGGAATTGGCATCGTACAGCACTACTTTGCGTTTCCTGCAGGACGTGGACAAGCGTACCGGCTACCGCACCAAACAAATGCTGGTTGCGCCCATCGTCGAAGAGAACGGCGACTTGGTCGGGGTGATGCAGGTCATCAATAACAAGGCGGGAATGCCGTTCCCTGCCATGGTGGAAGAGGGTGTGCGCGAACTGACGCAGACTCTTTCCGTGGCGCTGCGCCAGCGTCAACAGCAGAGCGGCGGGGTCAAAACCAAATACGATTATCTGGTCTCCGATGCGGTGATGTCGGCAGCCGAATTCGAGTTGGCCACACGTACCGCGCGACGCAAAGGGGTCGATATTGAAGATGTGCTGCTCGACGAGTTTCAGGTCAAACCGGATGCGTTGGGCAAGGCACTGTCCAACTTCTTCGGTGTTCCTTACGAGCCGCACAAAACAGATCGCATCAAACCCGCCGAGCTGCTGCGCAACCTCAAGCGCGAATACGTGGAAAGCAGTCACTGGGTGCCGATCGACGATACGCCGGAAGGCGTAATCATTCTGACTACCGATCCCGAGCGGATTCAGGCTTCGCGGGTGGTCAACAACATCTTCCCCAAAAACAAACTCATTTACAAAGTCTGTACCCACCGCGAATTTAAAACCACGCTCGACTTATTTTACAGCGGCGGCGGCAGCAGCGGAGGTGGCGATTTCAGCGGCAACATGGCCGACATGGAAGGTTCTGTGGATGACCTGCTCACTTCGTTGGGCGGCGAAGAAGACGAAGAGTTGGGGGCAGGCAGCCAGGACGATGTCAGCGCGGCGGCCGACAACGAGCTGGTCAAACTGGTGAACAAAATCATCGTGGATGCCTACAAAATGGGCGCATCCGATATTCATATCGAGCCGGGACCGGGCAAAGCCAAAACCATGATTCGCGTGCGCAAAGACGGCTCGCTGATGAATTACATCGAGGTGCCTTCGACCTATCGCAATGCGCTGGTCACTCGCCTCAAGATCATGTGCGATCTGGATATTTCCGAGAAGCGCAAACCGCAGGACGGCAAGATAAAATTCAAAAAATACGGCCCGCTGGACATCGAGCTGCGCGTGGCGACCATTCCCTCGCAAGGCGGCGTGGAAGATGTGGTGATGCGTATTCTGGCTTCGGGTGATCCGATCCCGCTGGACAACATGGGTTTCTCGGCGCGCAATCTGGAACTGATTAAAAAGACCGTGTCCAAACCCTACGGCCTGTTCTTCGTGTGCGGTCCGACCGGTTCCGGCAAAACCACCACGCTGCACTCGATCCTGAAACACATCAACACGCCCGACACCAAAATCTGGACGGCGGAAGATCCGGTGGAAATTACGCAAAAAGGTCTGCGCCAGGTGCAGATCAACAAAAAGGCCGGGCTGGATTTTGCCACCATCATGCGCGCTTTCCTGCGTGCCGACCCCGACGTGATTATGGTCGGCGAAATGCGCGACAAGGAAACCGTGTCCATCGGTATTGAAGCCTCGCTCACCGGTCACCTGGTGTTCGCCACCCTGCACACCAACAGCGCGCCGGAATCAATCAACCGCCTGCTGGACATGGGCATGGATCCGTTCAACTTCGCCGATGCGCTGCTGGGCATTCTCGCGCAACGTTTGGGCAAACGGCTGTGCAAGGATTGCAAGAAAGCGCATATCGCCTCGCAGGAAGAAATCAAATCCTTGCTCACGGAATATGCGCAGGAGCTGATGACCACGGAAACCTGGAAGAAAGATGCGAACGCCGCATACAAAGCGCTGTATGCCGATTGGGTCAAGCTGTTCGGCGACGACAAAGGGCAAATCACGATTTACGATAAAGTCGGCTGCGACAAATGCGCCGGTACAGGTTATCGCGGGCGTGTGGGTTTGCACGAATTGCTGATCGGCACCGATCCGATCAAGAAAGCCATTCAGGAACACGCGCGCGTGGCCGAGTTGTTTGCCATTGCGCTAGAAGAAGGGATGCGCACCTTGAAGCAGGACGGCATTGAGAAAGTATTGACCGGTGTCACCGATATTCACCAAGTGCGCGCGGTGTGCATCAAATAGAACATGGATACGAACAAGGTCATGGCGCAAGAGCACGCACAGCGAACCACGCTGGAAGGGCTGCTCAATCGTCTCAGCGATCTCAATGCGATCGGTGCCGCACTATCCAGCGAGCGCGACATCAACCGCCTGCTGGAAAGTATCCTCAACGCCGCCATGAAGATCACCAGCGCCGATGCTGGAACGCTGTATCTGCTGGATGCCGACCATCAACAATTGACCTTCGAGATATTGAACAACGACTCGCTCGGGATTCGCATGGGCGGACTGTCGGGAGAGCCTATCCCGTTCTACCCGATCCGCCTGTACGAGAACGGGCAGCCCAATCATGCCATGGTGGTGAGCCATGCCGCCTTGAGCGGCGAGACGGTCAACATCCCCGATGCATACATTGCCGAAGGCTTCGATTTTTCCGGAACAAAAAAATTTGATGCCAAAACCGGCTATCGTTCGCGTTCTTTCCTCGCAGTACCGATGCGCAACCATGAAAGCGAAATCATCGGCGTGTTGCAACTCATCAACGCCATAGACAAGCAAAGCGGGGGCGTGCAGCAATTTTCCAAGGATGACCAGCAGTTGCTGGAATCGCTCGCTTCGCAAGCCGCCATCGCCATCAGCAACCGGCGTTTGATCCAGCAAATGGAGGAGCTGTTCGAGTCTTTGATCAGCCTCATCAACACCGCCATCGACGATAAATCGCCCTACACCGGCGGACATTGCGAGCGCGTTCCGGTGCTGACCATGATGCTGGCCGAAGCGGCGAACCGCAACAAACAGGGATCGCTCAAAGACTTCAATCTGACCGACAAAGACCGTTACGAACTCAAGATCGCCGGACTGCTGCACGACTGCGGCAAGATCACCACGCCCGTGCATGTGGTGGACAAGGCCACCAAGCTGCAAACCATTTTCGACCGCATCCACCTGCTCGACACGCGGTTGGAGGTGCTCAAGCGCGATGCCAGGATAGACATGCTTGAAGGCCGCTTGAGCGCCGACGAATACGAGGCGAAGGTCTGCCAGCTTGATGCCGACCGCGAATTTTTGTGGGCATGCAACACCGGCTCCGAGAAAATGTCCGACGACGACATCGCGCGCGTGCAAAACATCGCCCAATACCAGTGGCGCAACGAACAGGGCGAAGCCGCGAATTTCCTCAATGCGGACGAGCTGGCAAATCTCACCATCCGTTCCGGTACGCTGACCGCCGAAGAGCGTCAGATCATCAACCACCACATCGCGGTCACCATCAAAATGCTCGAATCATTGCCGTGGCCCAGCCATCTCAAACATGTGCCGGAATACGCGGGCGGCCACCATGAGCGCATGGACGGCAAAGGCTATCCCAACGGATTGAAACGCGAACAAATGTCGGTACAGGCAAGACTGATGGGCATCGCCGACATCTTTGAAGCGCTCACCGCCAAAGACCGTCCCTACAAAGAAGGCAAAACCCTCACCGAATCGCTGTCCATTCTGGGAAATTTCAAAGAGAACGGGCACATTGACCCCGACCTGTTCGACGTATTCATCCGCGAAAAAGTCTATCTGGAATACGCGCACCGTTTTTTGGCGCAAGAGCAGATAGATGAAGTGAATGAATCCAGGATACCCGGCTACGCCCCCTAAGCCGAGGAAGAGGGTGACGAAAAACGTCACCCGCCTTACCTAAGCTGCCACCTGACAATCTTTGCATGATCGCCGCCCCAAGCAATAGGCCTTAAGAACTCTGGCACGCAACCTGCTTATAGCTACGCACACACCCAGTGTGTAGCCCGCAAGGGCATCCTACAAATATTTCAAGGAGCATAAATCATGAAACAAGTACAAAAAGGTTTTACCCTGATCGAATTGATGATCGTTGTGGCGATTATCGGTATTCTGGCTGCGGTGGCGATTCCGGCTTACGGCAATTACATCAAGAAAGCGGCTTACACTGAAATTACTGCGGCGGCAGCCCCTTTTATCTTGGGTGTGGCGGACTGTGCGACGACTAATACTACTGCAGCCGGTGTGCCGCAATTTACTACTTGCGCCAATGGCACAAATGGTGTTCCTCCCGCCGCTGGTGCAAGCAATGGCGCACTTCAGAGCATTACCGTTGCTGCCGGTGTTATTACCGCTACTCCTAGGGCGTACAAGGGTATCGTGGCAACCGAAACCTGCGTTTGGACTCCGGGTGCTGATGCAAATAACGCGGTTTACTGGACGGCAAGTGGTGAGTGCGTGAATAAGGGTTATGTCAAAAACTAATTGATTTCTCTTTCGTTTCTTAAAAACCCCTTGCTTGATCGCAAGGGGTTTTTAATTTGTAAGAATCTAGTTTTTCTTGCGGTCTATTCGGACAAATCATATCTTGCTCATGCTGCTCATTAGGCAAATTATGCTGTGTAGGAGTGCTCCTGCAACGGTAACAGGTTTAGTGGGGTTGAATTCGCGCTACTGCGCGGACAAATTTGAGTTCAGGTCAACTCCAACATTATTGAAGTGAATATGTATATTGAGGGCAATATGCCGATTAATCGCACTGCTGTTTACATTTTAATTTTACTGAGTGTGATTGCCGCATTGTATGGGCAGTTCCTGTGGAATCCGATCATATTCGACGACCTGTATCCTTTTTTGTTGGATAACGAAGGCAAACAACCGGTTTCCAATTTTCATTATTCATTGCTTGAATTGCGTTCGTTGCCATACGCTACCCTGACTTGGACCAAAACATGGTTCGGCTTGGAATTGATCTATTTTCGGATGGGCAATTTATTGCTGCACGCGGCGGTGGTGCTGACCCTGTTTTTCTTTCTCGCAAAATTGTTTGAGGCTATATTTTCTGATCATGGCGCTGACAGTATGAATCCGCGACTGTCAGCTTTTTTTGGCGCTCTGTTGTTCGCCTTGCATCCCGTGACCACGTATGCGGCGGGCTATTTGGTGCAGCGCTCCATCGTTATGGCGACGCTTTTCAGCTTGTTGTCTTTGCTGGCATATCTTCATGGCAGTATTCAACACAAGCCTTTTTGGCAGTGGATGAGTGTGCCTTGTTATTATCTGGCAGTGTTTTCCAAGGAGCATGCAATCATGTTGCCGATCACGATGTTGGCGTTGACGGTGCTGTTGCACGACGATTGGCGCGAGAAGCTGAAGCAACGCTGGGCAATTTTCGCCGCGCTCGCGGTGGTTGGTCTGCTTGTAATATTTGTAAGCAGAGGTGTGCTTGGCTCGGTATACGAGATCGGGGCATCTGAAATGTTGCGTCAAAACGAAGCCGAATTGACCTATCCGCTGAGTGTTCTTACTCAATTCTGGTTATTTTTCAAGTATGCGCTGTTGTGGGTTATTCCTAATCCCGCATGGATGTCGGTGGATATGCGTGAACCATTTGCGCAGTCGCTACTTTCTCCTTATCTATTCGCTGCCGGATGCTTTGTTGCATGGGGGGCGGGGGCGTTATGGCTGCTGTTCAAACGCGGGAGAATAGGACTGATGGGGTTTGCCTTGCTGTTCCCATGGCTGATGTTCTTTACCGAATTATCTTCGGTGCGTATTCAGGAGGTATTTGTTCTGTATCGCAGCTATCTGTGGGCGGTGGGGGCATTTTGCCTGTTGCCGTTGGTGTTCGATAGGATCAATGCTCGTCTGGCTGCTGTTGCTCTGACGATTATTGCGCTGACAATGTTCGCTATTTCGATAGAGCGCTTGAAGACTTTTTCTCATCCGGTTTTGTTGTGGGATGACGCGGCAAAACTGATAAAGGATCGTGCAGATTTGCCCGGGGCATACCGTATTTATTATAACCGTGGCACCGAGCTGATAAAAATTGATCAACTAGATCAAGCCATCGCCGACTTGAAGCAAGCCATCACTCTAAATATTAATGCTGTGGAAGCGCATGGAAATTTGGGGGCGGCGTATTTCAAAAAAGGAGATTGGCAAAATGCCGCAGCAGCATTTAGCGAGGCAATAGAAGTAGCACATCGAGAGGAAAAATATCTAGATCCGCGCTTTATTTACGGACGCGCGTATGCGTTTGAAAAAATGGGCGACACGCAGAAAGCACAAGTTGATTTCAAGGAAAGTTGCCTGCGTGGAATTAGCCCCGCATGCGCCAAACGTTGAAAGATTTCGATCAGACTGATATTCCAGTCTGATCGCCGTTTTCTTACCGCGCGTATTGAGGCGTTTCTCTATAGTGTTCAACAAGATGCGTTGAATAAAACAGAACATAGCGCTTATTGGCAATTCACTCCCCGTTTCCCGCGTTTCGTCGCAACACTCTTCCTCATCCCATTCTGTTTCTTTACAGTGCCTCCTGTCATCACCACAGGAGGCAACATGAAACGCATCGCAATCCTGGCAGCATTTCTGCTGCCGCTCGCCAGTCAGGCGGGCGAATTGAAGTTGGTATTTCACGGCGAGGGCTTGGTCGGACAGACGCTGATGGTGGCGCTGTTCAATTCGCCTGAAAATTTCTTGACGGATAAAACCGTGCTCGCGCTGAAGGCGGAGGCGACCGGCGATGCAACCACGTTCATCATCCCCGACTTGAAGCCCGGCAAATACGCCATCTCCGCTTTTGCCGACAACAATCACAACGAAAAACTGGACAAGAATTTTGTCGGCAAGCCGAAAGAGCTGTACGGTTTTTCCAACAATGCGCGCCATCTTGTCGGAACACCGGATTTCGCCGAAGCATCGTTCGAGGTGGGCGACGGCGCAGTGACACAATCCATCCATTTGCAGTGAGGACACCATGAGCGAAACGCAATCTCCCATTCTCAAACTGCGCAACATCAAACGCCGCTTCATGCTGGGCGAGACGACGATTGATGCATTGCACAGTATTTCGCTGGACATCCACGCGGGCGAATTTCTCGCGGTGTGGGGCCCCTCCGGCAGCGGCAAATCCACGCTGATGAATATCATTGGACTGATTGACACGCCGACCGCTGGCACGGTGCGCTTCGACGGGCAAGACACGCATCTGCTGGCCGATGATGAGCTCACCGAATTCCGCAGCAAGAAACTGGGCTTCGTGTTTCAGAACTTCAACCTCGTGCCGGTGCTGTCCGCGCTGGAAAACGTGATGTTGCCCTTGCAGATTCAAAACGTGGCGGAACACGAGGCGCGCGAACGTGCGGCGGTGGCGCTGGTGGATGTGGGCTTGGAGCGTTTTAAAAATTCCTTGCCGGACAAGTTGAGCGGCGGCCAGCGCCAGCGCGTGGCCATCGCGCGCGCGCTGGTGGTGAATCCAAAACTGGTGATCGCCGACGAACCGACCGCAAATCTGGATTCCGAAAACAGCCGCATGGTGGTTGACCTGATGCGCGAAATGAACCGCGCGCGCAAAGTGACGTTTGTGTTCACCACGCACGACCCGCGCTTGCTGGAACATGTGGACAGAAAGATTTTATTGCGCGACGGCAACATCGAAAGCGATGAGGTGACAGCATGAACAATTTAATCCGTCATTCCGGCGCAGGCCGGAATCCAGTCTGGAAGAAAACTCCCTTGCGCAGCAAGGACAAAACCCAAAGGCATGTTGAACAAAACCGCTGGATTCCGGCCTGCGCCGGAATGACGATGAACGAGGTGACAGCATGAAAAATACATTCAAACTCGCCCTGCGCGGACTCTTGCGCAACCGCCGCCGTTCGCTGGTAACCCTGCTCGCCATCGCGCTCGGATTCTCCGCCATCACGCTGTTTGCCGGTTACACGCACAACGTATATGACGGACTGGCGCGCCAATCCATTCACGGCGAATTGTTGGGGCATCTCACGCTGAGCAAACGCGGCATGCGCAAGGAAGGCAAGCTCGACCCCGAGCGTTACATGCTCACCGCGAACGAAGTGTCGGCCATTACCAAAATCCTGCAACAGGAACCGCATGTAGTGCTGATCTCGCCGCGCTTGTCCATGAGCGGGCTGGTCAGCAACGGACGCGCCAGCACCATCTTCATGGCGGAAGGCATCGAGCCGTCGGCGATGGAGCGCTTGCAGAAAAACATTTTGACCGAGCGCGAAAAAGCCAGCGGCATGTACGAGAAAGTGAAGAAAGAGCTTGATCCAAAACATGACGAAGTGGTGGAGTTAAGCGAAGGTTTGGTCGATATGCTGCATCTCACCGCAGGTGGGCAAGCGGCGGTGCTGGTGAACACCTTGAGCGGGCAAGCCAACGCGCTGGACATCACCGTCGGCCACACCTTCAACACCGGCAACGCGGGCAGTAACGACAAGTTTGCTTTCGTCTCGCTGGCGCTGGCGCGTTCGCTGCTGGATGCGGAAGGCCGTGCGGATAGGCTTACCGTGTTGTTGGACGATGTGAATCAGACCGCAGTCATGCGCGACACACTGCAAACTAAATTGAATGCAGCCGGATTCGATGTCGAGATCCAAACCTGGCAAGAGCTGTCTGATTTTTACAATCAAGTGCACGGCATGTTCGACATGATCTTCGGCTTCATCTTCTCCATCGTGCTCACCGTGGTCATCATGAGCGTGGCGAACTCGATGGGCATGACCGTGGTCGAGCGTACCCGCGAGATCGGCACCTTGCGCGCCATCGGTTTGAAGCGCAGCGGCGTGGTGAAACTGTTCACCATGGAGTCCATGCTGCTCACGCTGATCGGCTGCGTCACCGGTTTGCTCATCACACTGCTGGTGCGCTGGGGCATCAACGTGGCGAACATCTCCTACACCCCGCCCAACAGCGCCGCCGCCGTACCTCTGCTGGTTGATCTGGATACGGGGCGCATCATCTTCACCTTCTTCCTGATGGGGATGGTCGGCACATTGGCGGCGTATATGCCCGCAAGACGCGCGGCGAAAAAAGACATTATTGATGCGCTGGGGCATGTGTAATTGAAGCCCCTCTCCCGCAGGCGGGAGAGGGGTTGGGGTGAGGGTTATCGATGTGCAACAAAGATACGATAAATTTACAGCCCCTCATCCCCAGCCCTTCTCCCGCCTGCGGGCGAAGGGAGCAAAGCCAAAGCACCTCACGAACAGGAGAACAGCAATGAACCGGCTGGATAACAAACTAATCCAATGCATCAGCCAACATGCCTCAGGCCGCAACGTGCTGCTGTTCCTGTTGTTGCAAACGGTGATGACGGTGGTGATGAACGTCGTGGCATTTCATTTCGGCCACCTGAGCAACGGCGTAATGCCGCTGGATGTGACTTTTTTCTACAGCGTGCAAACTGCCGCGCATTTCTTCAGCATCGTGCCGGATGCGGCGGCGCATTTCTATCTGTGGCTGATGATGCCGCTGGATGCGCTCTACATTCCCCTGTACTCGTTTTCGTTTGCGCTGATCGTGGTTTACCTGCTGGAGAATTTGGCGCGGCGCGGTCACGTTTATCCGCAATGGCTGGTGCTATATCCATTCGCAGCTGGCGTGTGTGATTACCTGGAAAATTTCGGCTTCATCGCGCTGTTCAATCTGTATCCATCGCAACCGCAAGCGCTGTTGTACGCGACCACGATAGCTTCTGCGCTGAAATGGTTTGGCGCGTTCAGCGGCTTGAGCATCTTGCTGTATCTGACCTTCAAGTGGATCGCCACGCGCGCAGAAAGTTTCGACAAATGAAGTGGGCCAAAAAATTATTGCTCGGCGGACTGTTTTTGGTCGTGCTTGTTGTCGGGATTATTTGGGTGGCAGGGCTGGTCGCAAAATCCAATCTCGCCAAGCAATTCCCGCCACCCGGACAATTGGTGGATGTCGGCGGTTATAAGTTGCATATCCATTGTGTCGGGCAGGGCAGTCCCACCATCATCAAGGATGCGGGTCTTAACGAATTCTCGGTGCAGTGGGTGCAAATTCAGTCGGGACTTTCAAAGGTCGCGCGCGCCTGTGCCTACGACCGCGCCGGTTTCGGCTGGAGCGAGGCGAGTCCTTATCCGCGTACCAGCGAGACGATGGTCAGAGAGCTGCATACGCTTCTCAAGAATGCCAAGATCGCAGGGCCATATGTGCTGGTCGGCCACTCCTTCGGCGGCATGAATATGCGGCTGTATGCCCACCATTTTCCCACTGAAGTCGCAGGGATGGTGCTGGTGGATGCGGCACACGAAGAGCAGCCGCTCCGTATTCACGCTTTGCAAAAAGCGCCCGAACAAGTCATCGGCCAATTTAAATTTCTAGCGATGATTACATCCTTGGGCGTGCTTGCGTTGTCGCCCGAGGATATTCCCGACAGAGGGTTGACCGGCGAAGCGCTGGCGCAATATCGGGCCATATTGGCAACGACCCATTATTTCGATACGGCCATTGCTGAAACCGAATCTCTGAACCAGAGCTTTGCCGAAGTGCGCGATGAAAAAATTACCTCGCTGGGAAATGTGCCGCTCATTGTGATTAGCCGAGGATTGAGCGAGCCGATGCCGGGCGCAACTGAAATTGAGAATCGTCAACTCGAACAAAGTTGGAAAGAGATGCAAACCGAGTTGGTGGCGCTATCGACCAGAGGCAAACAAATTATTTCAATGCAGAGCAATCATTACATTCACCTGGTGCAACCCCAACTGGTGATTGATGCGATCTCAACAGTGGTTAAAGAGAGCGGGCAGCAGAATCTTCAAAGTGAATTGCCAGTTACGCGGAGCGGTCATGAATAAATTTCTTGTGGCAAGTGGCGTGGTGTCGGTGCTGCTTGCGGTAGCACATACGGTGTGGGGTTGGATGAACATCTACGGAGAAGTCGCGCAGTTGAGCGTGATGGCTGGTGCAAGTCTGGAAGGCGCATTCCTTCAAGTGGGCGCGACGCTGCTGGTGGGCGGAATCGCGTTGGTGGTGCTTGGTATTCGCCGCGATGATTCGAATGCGGTGCCGCTGCTGATCCTGGCGATCTATGCGGTGAATTTCATCATCGGCTTGTCGTTAGTGATCGCAAAATATCCATCGCTGCTCGATCAAACTGCGCCGCAGCTCATTTTGTATTCCACCCTGTTTGCCTTGCTGGTGTTGGGGATCAAGACGAATCAACGCAACAACAAACGCACGTATTTCAACTGAAGAAGAATTGGAACAAACATGAAATCAAAATTACATTTCTTAAGCTTGCTCGCCCTGATGATGTGGAGCGGCGCGTCATCTGCCGCGCCTGATGCGCACCGCATCCTGATCGATTCCGATCAAGCACGCGGCGGCGGGTTGCCGGGCATCGTGTGGGAGATCAAATTGCAGTCGCGCGACGGCGACAAGATCGACGAGCCGCAACGCATCGTCGTCAAGGCGGTGGATGAATCCAGCGTGGCGGAGACGCAGGAGCCGGTGCGTTTCAAAGGCTCGAAGATTCTGCAAGTGGATCGCAATATGTGGCTGACCAAACCGGGCTTGTCCAAACCCATTCCCATCTCGCCGCGCCAGCGCATGAGCGGCCAAGCATCGAATGGCGACATCGCCGCCACCAACTACGCCAAGGATTACGAGGCGCAGATGAATGGCACGGAAACGCTGGAGGGCGAGGCGTGTTACGTGCTCGATCTGTCCGCCAAACACAAGCGTGCGACCTACGACAAGATCAAATACTGGGTGTCGGTGAAGCGCATGGTCGGGGTCAAGGCCGAGTTTTATTCGGTGAGCGGCAAGCTGCTAAAGACCGCGAAGTTTGAATACAACAACACCATCGAACACGAAGGCCGACGCGCGGCCTTCGTGAGCAAAATGACCATACGCGACGCGCTGATCGACGCGGAGACGGTGATGGAATTCGGCACGGTGAAAGTGAAAAAAATTGCGGCTTCGGAGTTTGATTTGGGGCAGATGCAATAGGGGTGCTTCTTCGCAAGCCGCATGAATAGGCGATCTACGCAATGGTGTGTTGGTAGATGCCCGTATTTAGGGGCTTGCGGATGAGGTGGGTGTGATGAGTTTGAACAATACTTTAGAAAGCGATACGAACATGAACATTCAATTGCGGAATTTCAGCATGGCAATATGCCTATGTATATCCGGCCTGGCATTTGCCGACGAAGGCGTGCTGATTCGCCCGCATGCAGGTTTCGGCAGCATCGACGGCAACTCATATCAGCACGCGGGCATGCGCATTTTGTTCGATGCCTCGACCGAAAAGAAATACGGTCTGGAGCTGACGCGTGTCAACACCAAACAGGGCAACTTTCTGGCAGCGGGTATCGTGCTGGAGAAAAAGGTGAACGGCTGGTTCAACATGTCCATCGGCACCATCGGCTATCTCGGCATGAACAGCGCCACGCCGAATGTGCCCGGCATGGTGCTCAATCTGGGCTGGGAGCCGGAAACGCAGGGCGCGCTGAAACCGTTCGTGACCATGCGCAACGACATTATTCTGTTCGCCGACAAGACGCGCTCCGGCACGGCGTTGAGTGCGGGCGTGTCGGTAAAGTTTTGATGAACAACAAATTCGCAGAAGTTGGTAGGGTGGGCACGTTTTTGTGCCCACGTGGAAATGTACAGCGTGGGCACAAAAACGTGCCCACCCTACGCAATGCCGCAATGCTGTTTGCGCTATGTGCATTTGGCGCAGGCAACGCATCCGCCGCTGACACCGGCTGCCGCACCTCGTGGGACGGCACGCTGTACGGTTACGCCAGCCGCATGAACTTGCGCGACGACAGCGTGTTGAATCCTGGCAACCAGATCGCGCAGTTATCGCCGCGCAGCGATGTTGCCGAGCTGCGCCTCAACTTCAAGGCCGAGAACGACACCATGCGTTTTACCGCGCGCCCCATCGCTTCATCGCGCGCAGCACACCATGAAAGTTACGTGAGCCAATGGCAGCTGCGCGTGCGTGCAGCCGAAGGTTGGAACGTAGCCGCCGGGCGCGAGGTGATGAACTGGGGCGCGGCGCAATTCCGTTCGCCGTCCAGCCCGTTTTATTTCGACAACGGGCGCAGCGACCCGATGCGCGAATTGGTCGGCATGGACAACATCAAGCTGACGTGGACACCGGACATGCAGCGCAGCGCCACGCTGGCGCGCATCGTCCGTTCCGGTTACGGCGCGGCGCAGCCGGATGTGTGGCGCGACAGTTGGCTGGTCAAGCTGGATCAGCGCGGTGAGGAATGGGCTTACGGTGTGGTCGCAGTGAAAGCGCCCGAGCTGCCTGCGTTTTATGGTGCGAACGCGCAATATACTTTGAGCGATACGCTGCTGCTGTATGGCGAGCTGGGTTCATCCGCGCAAACATCCGCGCTGGTTTCGCCCGCCGATGTGACGCAGCCGTTTAGCCTGCAAGCGACTTCGCCGCGCCGCACCACGGCGCTGGCGGGCGCGGCCTACACTTTCGAGAATGGCCAATCATTCAACGCCGAATATCTGCACGAAAGCCACGGCTACACAGCGGCGGAAGCGGAGTCCTACTTCGCGCGCGCCGCCGCTTTACCGCTGTGGGCAGGCATGGCGCTGGGTTACGCGCCGCGTTTGCTGGGGCGCGATTACCTGCATCTGGTGTGGCAGAGCAACATGATGGAAAGCGATCATTACTGGCGCGCGATGTTCACGCATAACGTTACTGACGGCAGCAACGAACTGGGTGCTTATGGCGAGAAGACGCTGAACCCGCACTTGAGCGCGTTCGCCACGATTGTTTTAAATAGCGGCAACGCGCGGCAGGAAATGTCGGCGCTGTTCACGCGCAGCGTCACGGCGGGATTGAAGGTTGCGTTGCCGTGATTTTGTAGGGCGGGTTACACCCGCCGTTTCGGAAGACGAAAAAAACCGGAACAGTGTTCGGAGAAAAAGTATAAAAATTGCATCGGCGGGTGTGACCCGCCCTACGATATGCGAAGATAATCCAACCATGCGCAAAAACATTTTCATCACCACCTTCATCAACATTCTGTTCAACACGGCGATCGCCGGGTTGCTCACGGCGATTAAATTCGGCGATGGCTTCTGGATCAACTTCGTCTTTTCACAGTGCATCGGTTTGTCCATCTACTCTATCAATGCCACGCTGATGTGCCGCATCAGCAACAGACGTTTGCGCACGGCGATCCTCACTTTCAGTTTTCCCGCCAGCATCTTGCTGGGCGTTTCGCTGGCGGCCTGGATCACCAATGCCGGTGGCTGGGACAATCCGCAAGCGTGGGTGGCGGTGGTGCTCGGCCTGTTCTTCGGCGGCATCGGCAGCATCACTTATTTTCTCAGCCAACGCATCGAGCAACTGGATGCCGAAGTGAAACAGCGGCGCATGAACGAGATGGAAAGCGAAAAGCGCCAGATGGAAGCGCAACTGAAAATGTTGCAGGCGCAGATCGAGCCGCATTTTTTGTTCAACACGCTGGCCAATGTCGGCAGCCTGATTGACTCCGATCCTCTGCTGGCGAAAAAATTATTGGAGCGTCTCAACGACTGGCTGCGCATCGCGCTGGTGCGCGCCCGCAGCGATCACGCCACGCTAGGCGACGAGCTGGACATGCTGGAAAACTATTTGCAGATTTTGAAAATCCGCTTCGGCGAACGCTTGCGCTGGAAAGTGGAAGTGCCCGAAGATGCCCGTCTTTCCTTGTTCCCGCCCATGTTGCTGCAACCCCTGGTGGAGAATGCGGTGCGCCACGGCATCGAACCGAAGATTGGCGGCGGCGAAATTCTGATTCGAGCCAGCATGAATAATGGAACCATGCGCATCGAAGTGAACGACAGCGGCGTGGGCTTGATCGGCGACGAAGGCAGCGGCGCGGGGCTGGCGAATGTGCGCGCGAGATTGGCGACTTTGTTTGGCGAGGCGGGGAGGTTGGTGTTGGAGAATAATCCGCACGGCGGAGTGACGGCGAGCTTGGAGTTGCCGCGATGAACCTCAACCGTCATTCCGGCGCAGGCCGGAATCCAGTACAAAAAAACAATCCGCGCAGCGGACAAAATCCAGGTTTTGTCTTGCTTCGCAAGGCTTCTTCAATCATCTGGATTCCGGCCTGCGCCGGAATGACGGTGAAGTGAAATGAAAGCCCTCATCGCCGACGACGAACCGCATCTCGCTGCCGACCTGCAACGCAGGCTGAAACTTCTGTGGCCGGAATTGCAGATCATCTCTGTCGTACACGACGGTGTCGCGGCGGAACAGGCGTTGCGCGATCTTGCTCCCGACATCGCCTTCCTCGACATCCGCATGCCGGGGCAAAGCGGGCTGGATGCGGCGCGTGCGGCGCAGAAAAATTGTCGCGTGGTGTTTGTCACCGCCTTCGACGACCACGCAGTGCAGGCGTTCGAACAAGCGGCGGCGGATTATTTGTTGAAGCCGGTTTCCGACGAGCGGCTGGCGCGCTGCGTCGAACGTTTGCAACAGCGCGCCATGTTCGAGCCGGATGCATTGATGGCGCGCTTGCAGCAACTGCTGGCGAAGCCCGCCAAGCCCGAATACTTGCGCTGGTTGAAAGTTCAGGTCGGACAAAACGTGCGCATGCTGGCGGTGGAAGACGTGTGTTATTTTCAATCCGCCGACAAGTACACCACGGTGCTCACGCGCGATGCCGAGTTGTTGCTACGCACGCCGCTGAAGGACTTGATTGAACAACTCGATGCCGAACAATTCTGGCAAGTGCATCGAGGTACAGTGGTCAACGTGAAGCAGATCGTTTCGGCGCATCACGATTTGTTGGGCAAGGTGTCGCTGACGTTGCGCGACCGGACGGAGAAGGTCGCGGTGAGTCGCAGTTACGCGCATCTGTTCAGACAGATGTAAAGATAAACATGAATCTCGATTTGATGAGTTCCCTCTCCCGCAGGCGGGAGAGGGTTAGGGTGAGGGTCGTTGAGGAATAATTGAAATAGTTTTATCGGATAGGCCCTCATCCCCAGCCCTTCCCCCGCCTGCGGGGGAAGGGAGCAAAACAGTGGATTGTGACTGGCAGAACTTCGTGGCTAAACAGGAATGGAGTTTGAAATGGAAAACGAATTGCATGTGATTTTCGGCGCGGGGCAGGTGGGTTATCCGCTGGCGCAATCGCTGCTGGCGGCGGGCAAACGCGTGCGGGTGGTGAAGCGCAAAGAGGGCGATGTGCCGCAAGGGGCGGAGCTGATGTTGGGCGATGCGCTGCGGGAAAAATTTTGCCATCAGGCCTGCATCGGGGCGAGCGTGATTTATCACTGCATGAACCCGCTGTATGACGCGAAGATTTGGGCGGCCACTTTGCCGCGCTATATGGACAACTTGATGGCGGCGGCCAGCGGCGCAGGTGCGCGGCTGGTGGTGCTGGACAATTTGTACATGCTGGGGCGCAGCGCAGGCCGCGCGATGAACGAAGACACGCCCGCCAATCCGTGCAGCAAAAAAGGCGAAATCCGCGCGCGCGTCGCCGAGCATTTGTTCGATGCGGTGCGCCAAGGCGAAGTGCGCGCGGTGTGTGGCAGAGCGTCGGACTTTTACGGCCCGCGCGGCGCGCTCACGATGTTTGGAGAATATTTCTGGAAGCCGGTGCTGGCGGGCAAAGCGGGCATGTCGCCGGTCAATCCCGACACGCCGCACACGAATCACTACATCCCCGATGTGGCGCAGGGACTGGCCGCACTCGGCTGTGCAACGGATGAGACGCTGGGCGGGCAAGCGCTGTGGATGTTGCCCTGCCAGCCCGCCGCGACCACGCGCGAAATGATCGCGCGCTTTGAAGCGGCAATGGGTCGCTCCATTCCGCTGAACGTGATGCCGCGCTGGCTGGTGAATACCTTGGGCACCTTCGTTCCCATGCTGGGCGAGATCAAGGAAATGGCTTACCAGTGGGACGCGCCGTTCATCGTGGACGACAGCCGTTTCCGCGCCCGCTTCGGCGCGCTGGTTGCAGCGGAAGCGGAGGCGGCACGCGCCACGCTGGAATGGGCGAGGAGCGCTTACACGAAATCCTGAAATATGTTTTTTGAAATGCCAACCTCATGGGGATGCCCGTCAATCGGCGATCCGGCTCTTGCGCTTAATGGAGATGCCCGTATTTAGGGGTTTGCGGGCAAGGTGATGGTTACCGGTTGAGAAATTTCCAGAGCAGGCCGCCTTTGCCTGCGGGCGGTGTTTGATCCAGCGCGTGTTGCGCTTCCAGCCGTTTCAGCATGTCGTGATACAGGCGCACGGTCTCCACCAGAATCACCGCTTCGCCGCCGCGCGCTTTGCCGTGTTTGGTTTTGGCGTGATAGGCCGGGCGCGTCAGCAGCGGCAGCATGCGTTTCACATCCGCCCACACATCGGGATTCAATCCCGATTGGCTCGCCAGAATGCGCGCATCTTCCAGATGCCCCATGCCCTGGTTGTAAGCGGCCAGCGCCATCCACAAGCGGTCGTCTTCGTTCATGCGCAGCGGCAATTGTTCCTTGAGCATTTGCAGATAGCGCGCCCCGGCGAGGATGCTGGCGCGCGCATCCAGACGGTTCTCCACCTGCATGCGGTCGGCGGTTTCTTCGGTCAGCATCATCATGCCGCGCACGTTGGTGTATGAAGTGGCGTTCGGATTCCAGTGCGATTCCTGATAGGCCAGCGCGGCGAGCAATTTCCAGTCGATGCCGGTGAGGTCGGCGGCCTCCTGAAACAGGTGGCGGTAACGCGGCAACAGGTTGCGCGCCTGCGTGATGAAGGCTTCGGCGTTCACCGCATTCAGCCGCTCGTTGTAACCGTAGTAGCGGTCGATCAGGCGGCGCAGCGTGCCGTCTTGCTGGATGCGGGCAAAGAACCGTTGCGCCTCGTCGGCCAGTTGCGGATCGCCGTCGCCGGCAAAAGCCCAGCTCATGGCGGAAGGCGAGCCGAGATTGAGCGCGTTGCCCAAGTCGGGATAGTAGTTGCGCGCGCTGGCCAACTGTTCTTCATTGGCCACCGTGCAATCCAGTTTGCTGTCGGCCACCTGTTCCAGCAGCTCGCCGGGCGTAACGGCGGGGCGCGCCAGCCATGTCAGTGTGCCGTGTTTCTGTTGTACCGCGCGCAGCGCGGCTTCCTGCGGCGATCCGGCGCTGACCACCAGTTCCCGGTCGGCGAGCTGGTCAAAATTTTCCGGCGTGTCGCCACGGCAGACCAGCAGCTCCCGCAGCGTTTGGTAGGCTTTGCTGAAGCGCCATGCGGAGTCCGCCGAACTGCGCACGGCGGTCGCCAGATGCGCCTGATGCGCAGCCAGCGCGGGCAGCGCCTGATCAATAGTCAGCGGAATCGTTTTCAGTTTCACCTGCAACTGGAGCGCAAACTGCGCGGCCAGTTCGGTTTCAAACGCGTTCTCGGTTTCCATCGCGGCGGGCGGCACAATCACCACCAATTCGCCCTGATGCCAGTCCGGCAGCGGAGAAACCGCGACGGTCTTGACCCAAAGCCATGCGCCCAATGTGACGACGACGACGAGTTGTAGGAGGGGCGGAATGCGCATGTCGAACATTCTGCCCGAAAAATTAATCTTGCTGGTAAAATGCGCGCCCTCACGCTTCCGGGCAACATGGGCGCGTGCGGAAACGCAGTATTCGGAGAGGTGGCAGAGTGGTCGAATGTACCTGACTCGAAATCAGGCGTAGGTGCGAGCCTACCGAGGGTTCGAATCCCTCCCTCTCCGCCAAATAAAAAAACCGCCCCTTGTGGGCGGCTTTTTATTGTAGGTCGGTTTTCAACCCGACAACTGCGATTCTGGAAAAACATGTCGGGCTAAAGCCCGACCTACGTACCCCGATCAACTTCCCAGAATAACGCTGCCGTGACAGGCCTCGCAGTTGGAGCGGCTTCTTACATCGGGATGCGCCCATTCCTTGGCGGCGATCACGTGATGTTCGCGGATGAACCAGGGCGTATCGCTGATGCGCAAACTGGATGAACTATACCTGTCGCCGCTGCCCGCATTGCGTTTCAGAAAAGCCAGAATCTCTTTGATGTCCTTGGCATTGAGCGACGCATTCGAACCGAAATGTTTGTCCAGCCCGCCCATCAGATTCTGCCAGTTGTCAGCCGACATCAGTCGCGGCGGATAAGCCACATGGCAACTGCTGCATTCTTTTTTCCATTTGGCTTCGTTGGGAACCGGCTGCTGGTTGCTTTCCGCATGAGCCAGACTCATTCCCGTCACCAGCAAAAGTGCTGCTACAAATCGCTTCATGTCTTGTCTCCTTGAGTGACGCATCGAATTTGGCCGGGCGAACCCGCGTTCAGGCCGCGCAGTTTAGCGAAAAAACGAATTTAGTGCTTAATGCACGGGAATATATAAATTCTGGAATAGGGTGAACTTTTTGGCCGGGAGCGACAACAGCCTCGCAACGCCCGTCAATAGGCGATCTGCGCCATGCGCTTAGTAGCTTGCTTCAATTTCGGCAATCAGCTTGGGCAGTCTGTCGGCAATAAATCGCTTGTTCTTGACCAGTTTGACCAACTTGTTGGGATTGATCGCCGCATAGATTTCAGCGCCGTGTTTTCTGGCGAATATGCCTGCCGGGCTGCGCGCGGTTTCTGCAATTTTTTCGATGGCATTGAGCGCAACTTTTTCATCGCGCTTGATGGTCTCGGCGATATAAAGCTCCGCCACTTTGATAGCCAATGACACCTGCCTGAGCCCGGCGGCATTTTGTTTGTCTTGGACACTACGAAAATTCTCCGCGCGGCTAATCAGCACATCAATCGGATGCATCACCAGAAAAGGATGTCCGTCCGCCTCCATTTCCACCGCGCGGCGTTTTACCCCGTCGGTGTCCATCGTCCCGACATGATGAATCACATCAATGCTCACAAACTCATGCTCGCCCACCGGCAATAACACTTGCCCGGAAATAATAGTGAGGGATTTTTTTGGGGGATATTTGGCGAGGCCGCCGATGGCATTCGCGATCAGCGCGACGTGGCTTCTGTCGCCCAGAATATCGGTGTCCTTGCTGATGGCCGGAGTGCCCCTAAGTAAGGAGTCGATCTTGTAATACGACATCCAGAAAATGAGCGATTGACCGCCGACAAGGATCGCATCGCGCGGCAAATTTTTCAGAACCGCATCCAGGCTGGCGGACGAAAAAGCGATTTCCGTTTTGCCGCGCACTCAATACTCGCTGCTTCTAAATTTCGCGCGACCACGGCACTTGACCGCCACCTCGCGGAACAGCATGGCATCGGCAGCGCGCGCCTTGCCGCTGGCGACATCCGCGAAAAAAGCGTTGCGCTTTTCGTTTTTCTCGGCCATCCACTTGTCCTTCACGCCGACACCCAGCTCGGCGGACAATTTTTTCAACTCATCGCGCTGCGTCAGACAAAGCGCCTTCATGGCAGCGGCGGCGGAGATTTCGCCGTTCATCAAGTCGATCAACACATCGCGCTTTCCCTGGTCGCCCAACTTGCTGCCGCCGCTCAACTTCCAGTATTCATCGGCTGAAAGTAGATACGCGAACACCTTGCCGTTCATGGTGATTTCGACAGGCGCGTTGGTAGCAGATTCAAATACCTGCCCCAAACGGTTCTTCATTTCCTTGGCGGTGAAAGTTTTCATAATGACCGCACAATATTGGCAAAGTAGCTACTTTGTCAATGTGGGGCTTGGCGGGGATGTTGTAATGCAAGACCCTGAATTCCTGCTTATGGGTGGACGCAACGAACCAAAAAAAGTTGTGGGAATTGTAGGTGCGAATTTATTCGCACGCTTCGCTCTATTAATTCGAGAATACTAAGCTTCATAAGACAGCAAGACCATATCCGCCGCTTGCTGGCGAAGCGGGATAAGCGATTGATAGGCAGATGAAGAAAACCAGCCATTCACTGCGGCGACGCTCGGGAAGCGGATAACGACAATATCCGCGTGAGCGTGTTCACCGGAAAGCACAGCGACTTGTTTGCCGCGAAAAACCAGCTCGCCTCCCCACGCGGCCAATGTTGCAGGAACCTTGCTCCGGTACTCCGCCCACATCTCCGGGTTTTTGACGGTGAGGTGGCCAACCACGTAAGCGAATTTTTGGTCAGCATCCAATTTGATTTCTTCGCTCATATCCGGTCATTCCAATAGTTGGGATGTCGCCGCTGGTGAGCGATTGCGAGGATGTAGAGACGGTCACTCTTGACTCGATACACAACTGAATACGGAAATTGGCGCACGAGTACGCGGCGAAATCCGTGTTCAATGGGCGCACCTGCATCCGGGTGCGAAAAGGCGAAGGCCACTGCGACTTGCACTTGGGTGGCGAATTCCAAACCCAGCCCTGGAAACTTTTCGTTATAGAAAAGCGCCGATTTTTCAAACTCGGCGCGAGCCTTGGGATGGAACTGCGGCTGCTTCACGAAAGTTTGCGGCGGAGGTCGGCAAATACTTCCGTGGCGGGAATCAATTCAACTTCACCCCGTTCGATCTCAGCCCAGCGTGTATTGATTTCGGCTACCCATGCCTGGCTGACATCGCCGCTGTCGGCAGGCTCCAGCGTATCCAGCAAAAAACTGGCAAGTTGCGCACGTTCTTCTGCGCCTAACTGCTTGGCCTGCGCCTGTAGTTCTGCAAGTATGGCTGACATGGCATTTTCCTTGGTTGAACAGATGGGCAAACGATAGGGGGATTCAAACTGGCAGTCAAGGAAAGGAGAGTGCCCACGCGGCAGAAAAATGGCCTTTTTCAAAAGACGACCCTCTGGAGATGCGCATGGATAGGCGATCCGCGTCATGTGTTTTGCGTAGAACGCCTATCCATGCGCATCTCCACGATGTGGTGTATTGAAACTGCCAAACAAAACGCCCCGAAGTTGGGGCGTTTTGTTTGGCAAAAACAGTCAATCGAATGCGGTATTCAGAAGCCGAATATGGAAACCGTGGTCTGTCCCCTGTTTTTGATGTTGCACCGAATGTTTAGGCATCACTCATACGGCGCAATGCCCGTTGGTTATTGCGCCCTACCGGGCTACTTTGTCAATGCGGGGCATTTGGGAGTGAGGTTGAAATGTCGTAATGCAAGACCAGACCCCAAGCTTCATGACCCTATTTGTTCATAACATGGATCAGCGTGCTCCCACTGAGCATCATGTTCTATGAGGTACTCGCGCACCTTATTGAGCTCGACGTTTGGTGGGATGTTGATGGAAATGTATGCCTTGTTCGCGCCCTCATAGCTGCAACCCAAACGAACTAAATCTTGTAGTACAACTTCTGACGAATTTCCTTGTTCAACGGGCGGATTGAAAATGACGCGCACTGTACGGTTGCCGGACTTTGCTACAACGCGCTGAAAGGTTTGAAACTGTTCTTCTGGGCTGAAAGGTGCATATACGATGTCTTGCCAAGAAACAGAGTAAGCATAGAACGGCGAATTGTCGAGTCGGTATTGATCGTTTCCAAGATCAACGGCCCAGAGTGTTTCGACTTCAGTCGAGCCGTCATCATTCGGTATCCTGAATAAAATCTTAGCGGTGGGCTCAGCGTTTTCAGTCATGGCGCAAAAAAATTGGAAACAGTTTCATAGGCCCGCAATGTCGTCTATGTCCGTCCGCGCTGTCAATACAATGCGCATGTTTTTCATTTATTCATTCGGTTAGCATAATCCCGCTGCGAGACTTCCGTTTTAGGGCGACCTAATATTCTGCGGATGAAAGTCAAAGTCGTTTCTCTGGATTCGCCCAAACTGCTCAACCGGATGTGCGCCGAGTAAAAAGGGGAAAGCGCAAAACACATTTCGCCCGCAAGCCAATATCCACGCCATTCTCCATTAATCGCATCACGCAGATCGCCTATTGACGGGCATCTTCACGATGTTTTGTTTTGAAAATACTTCATTTCTCTCCACTCACTCCCGAATAATTTTCAGGATTATTCCTAGAGCATAGTTTGCGCGATGGTAAAATCCAGTCCAGAATTTTTCCGCGAATATCATGTCTCCCTCTTTCGTTCACCTCCGGTTACACAGCGAGTATTCCATCGCCGACGGCATCGCGCGCATTCCCGCAGCGGTGGGTGCGGCGAAGGCCGATGGCATGCCCGCGCTGGCGCTGACCGATTTATCCAATGTGTTCGGGCTGGTGAAGTTTTATTCGGAAGCGCGCAAGGCGGGGGTCAAGCCTGTCGTGGGTTGCGATGTGTTCGTGAGCAACGATGCGCTGCGCGAGCAGCCGTTCCGGCTGTTGCTGCTGTGCCAGTCGCACGCGGGATATTTGCGCCTGTGCGAGTTGCTGACGCGGGCGTATTTGCACAACCAGAATCGCGGTCGCCCGGAGATTCGGCGGCAGTGGTTGCAGGAGGGTACGGACGGGTTGATCGCGTTGTCCGGCGCGCATTTGGGCGAGGTGGGCGCGACGTTGGCGAATGGCAACGCGGCCAGCGCGCGCGCCATCGCGCAGGAATACGCCGGGCTGTTCCCCAACCGCTTTTATCTGGAAGTGCAGCGTTATGGCGCGCCGCGCGAGGAGGGGCTTTTGCGCGACACGGTGAAGCTGGCCTCCGAGCTGGCGTTGCCGGTGGTGGCCACGCATCCGGTGCAGTTCATCAGCATCGACGATTTCAAGGCGCACGAGGCGCGCGTGTGCATCGCCGAAGGGTATGTGCTGAACGACAAGCGCCGCCAGCGCGTGTTCACCGCGCAGCAATATTTCAAGACGCAGGCGGAGATGACGGCGCTGTTCGCCGACTTGCCCGAGGCCTTGCAAAACAGCGTGGAGATCGCCAAACGCTGCAACATTTCGCTGCGCCTCGGCAAAAACTTCCTGCCCGATTTCCCCACGCCCAACGGCGAATCGCTGGACGATTTTTTGCGCAGCGAATCGCAGCGCGGCTTGGTCGAGCGCATGTCGTATCTGTATCCCGACGAGACGGCGCGCACGGCGAAGTGGGCGGAATATCAGGACAGGCTGGACTTCGAAATTCAGACCATCATCAAGATGGGTTTCCCCGGTTACTTCCTGATCGTGGCCGACTTCATCCGCTGGGCAAAATCTTTCCGCGACGAGAAATTTCCCAACGGCGTGCCGGTGGGGCCGGGGCGCGGTTCGGGCGCGGGTTCGCTGGTGGCATATTCGCTGGGCATCACCGACCTCGACCCCTTGCGTTACGACTTGCTGTTCGAGCGTTTTTTGAATCCAGAGCGCGTTTCCATGCCCGACTTCGACGTGGATTTTTGCCAGGACGGGCGCGAGCGCGTGATCGAATACGTGCGCCACAAATACGGCGTGAACAACGTGTCGCAGATCGCCACCTTCGGCACCATGGCCTCCAAAGGTGTGATCCGCGATGTGGGGCGCGTGCTGGATTTTCCGTACATGTTGTGCGACCGACTTTCCAAGCTCGTTCCATTGGACGGCGTGAAGCCGGTGTCGCTGGCCAAAGCGCGCGAGATGGAGCCGGAGTTCAACGCGATTATCGCCAGCGAAGAAGGCGTGGATGAATTGATGGAGCTGGGAGATCGGAAGAGCGTCGTGTAGGGAAAGAGTGTAGATCTCGGTGGTCGCCGTATCATTAAAAAAAAA
>FZPU01000142.1_pt1 | contig 48462 bp, 35 predicted proteins | sample 1534781 | NCBI WGS metagenome assembly FZPU01 (sample SAMEA104161949, study PRJEB21768) | metagenome | isolation source: underground water
TTTTTTTTTAATGATACGGCGACCACCGAGATCTACACTCTTTCCCTACACGACGCTCTTCCGATCTACGAGAACACGCTGCACTTTTACCTCGGACAATTGAGCGAGGCGAAGAAAGACGAGGCGGGCGCGTTGCAGCACTACCGCCAGATCAGCGGCGGCGAATATGATTTTCTGTCGCATCTGCGCTCGGCCTATTTGCTCAACAAGTCCGGCCAGCTGGACGAGGCGCGCAAAGCGCTCAAGCAGGCGGAGTCCAAGGACGATGCGCAGCGCGTGCAATTGTTGATGATCGAATCACAGTTTTTGCGCGAAGCGAAGCAATACGAGGAAAGTTTCAAGGTGCTGACGCGCGGGTTGGAGAAATTCCCCAACCAGCCCGAACTGCTTTACCAAAGCGCGCTCATCGCGGAAAGATTGAACAAGCACGATACGTTCGAGCAACTGGCGCGCAAATTGATCAAGGTCGAGCCGGACAATGCGCATGCCTACAATGCGCTGGGCTATAGCTGGCTGGAGCGCAATGTGCGCATCGCGGAAGCGATGGAGCTGGTGGAAAAAGCCTACAAGATGATGCCGGACGATGCGGCGATCATCGACAGCATGGGTTGGGGTTATTTCCGTCAGGGGAAACTCGACAAGAGTCTGGAATTTTTGAACCGCGCTTACAAAGCCAATCAAGATCCCGAAATCGCCGCGCATCTGGGCGAAGTGATGTGGAAGCAGGGCGATCAGGAAGGCGCGCGCAAAGTGTGGACGGATAGCGCCAAAGCCAACCCGGACAATGACGCGCTGAATGCGGTGATGAAGCGTTTCATCCCCTGATTCAAAAAAGGCAGTTTCGCCCGCAGATTACACAGATAAACGCAGATTATCTGTTGGATATTTTCATCATCTCAAAGGTGTGGCGGCTGTCCCGGGATGATCTGTTTTTAATCTGCGGAAATCTGTGTAATCTGCGGGCAAATGTTTTTTAGGCCGATATGTATCGTTCCCTTCTGTTGATTCTGCTGCTGACTGGTTGCGCGACTGCGCCCGTCGCGGTGCAGCGTTCCGTTCAAGCCGATACACCATTCGCTTTCAACGGTCGCGTCTCGGTCAAGCACGGCGAGCAGCGCGACAGCGCGGGATTGCGCTGGGTCCATCGCGCGGCGGAAGACGAGATTCTGTTGCTCGCGCCGCTGGGGCAAACAGTGGCGCGCATCCACCGCGATGCGCAAAACGCCACGCTGGAGGCTTCCGGCAAACACTACGCCGCGCAGGATATGCAAACCTTGATGCAGCAAGTGCTGGGCTGGCAATTGCCGCTGTCCGGCCTGCGTTATTGGATCGCCGCCTTGCCCGCGCCCGAGGGTGAATTCCAGATCGAGCAGAATGCAAACGGACAAATGAGTCTGTTGCGTCAGCAGGGTTGGGAGATTGTTTACACGCGCTATGCGGCGGATGGCCGAGATGCACTGCCGCTGCGTTTGACGCTGAAACGCGACGGCATGGAAGTGCTGTTGCTGATTGACGAATGGGAAGTGCAATGAAACTTGAAAAACAAATTTGCCACAGAGAACACAGAGATCACAGAGAAAACGCCAGTGGTTTTCAAATTTTGCGTGAGTCAGCCAAAGCTATTGAAATCCGCTCTTTCTCTGTGTCCTCTGTGATCTCTGTGGCTAGAATTTAGGTTTTTAAATGAACACGCTCACCTGTCCCGCACCCGCCAAGCTCAACCTGTTCCTGCACGTGGTTGGCCGTCGTGCTGACGGTTATCACTTGCTGCAAACCCTGTTCCGTTTCATCGACCTGAACGACACCCTGCATTTCACTTTGCGCGACGACGGCGAGGTGCGCCGTCTGAACGAGGTGAAGAACGTGCCGCCGGAACAGGATTTGTGCGTGCGTGCCGCGCGGCTGCTGCAACAGGCGACCGGCTGCAAGCTGGGCGTGGATATTGAACTGGAGAAGCGCATCCCCATGGGCGGTGGGTTGGGCGGCGGCAGTTCGGATGCGGCAACGACGCTATTGGCCTTGAATCGCCTGTGGAACCTGGGTTTGTCGCGCGAACGCCTGATGCAATTAGGGTTGACGCTGGGGGCGGATGTGCCGGTGTTCGTGTTCGGCGAGAACGCCTTCGCCGAGGGCGTGGGCGAGCAGTTGCTGGCGTTTCCCTTGCCCGATGCATGGTATGTGGTGCTCACTCCGCCGGTGCATGTGCCCACCGCGCAGATTTTCACCCATCCCGAATTGACACGAAATACGATTTCGATGACAATGCGCGCCCTTCCGATAGGGCAAGACTTTCGATCGGGGCAATTTGGGAACGATTTGCAAGCTGTGGCCTGCAAGCTGTACCCCGAAGTGGCCGAACATCTGGCCTGGCTGGCGCGCTTCGCGCCCGCACTGATGACCGGCTCCGGCGCATGCGTATTTGCCGGGTTTGCCACGGAAGCGGAAGCACAAGCGGTATTGCAGCAGTTGCCGAACACGATGCGCGGATTTGTCGCGCGGGGTTTGCAGCAACATCCGCTAAAAGATTTTGCAGCAGAAGCTGTTTAGTGCGCGACGAGCGCAGTAGTTATAAACAGCTTCTGAAAGTTTTATTGGGGAGTCGCCAAGTGGTAAGGCATCGGATTTTGATTCCGACATTCGTAGGTTCGATCCCTACCTCCCCAGCCAGTTTTTCAATCAAGTCCTGACGGGCTTCACGCCCGTCCCAACTCAGCGAGGTGACCATGTCAGGCGACATGATGGTCTTCACCGGTAATGCCAATCCCAAGCTGGCCGAAAAGGTCGCTCAGCATCTCCACATCCATCTCGGTCGCGCCACGGTCAGCCGGTTCTCCGACGGCGAAGTGATGGTCGAGATTCTGGAGCATGTGCGCGGCAAGGATGTGTTCATCCTGCAATCCACTTGTGCGCCGACCAATGACACGCTGATGGAAGTGATGGTGATGGTGGATGCGCTCAAGCGCGCTTCCGCCGGACGTATCACTGCCGCCATGCCGTATTTCGGTTATGCGCGCCAGGATCGCCGTCCGCGTTCCGCGCGCGTGGCGATCACCGCCAGAGTGGTGGCCGACATGCTGGTGGGTGTGGGTGTGGATCGCCTGTTGACCATGGATTTGCACTCCGACCAGATTCAGGGTTTCTTCGATATTCCGGTGGACAACATCTACGCCGCGCCGATTTTGCTGGGCGATGTGTGGAAAAAACATTACGACAACTTAATCGTGGTATCGCCGGATGTGGGCGGCGTAGTTCGTGCCCGCGCGCTGGCAAAACGTCTGGAATCCGATCTGGCGATTATCGACAAGCGCCGTCCCAAGCCGAACGTGGCCAAGGTGATGAACATCATCGGCGACGTGGCTGGACGCACTTGCATCATCATGGACGACATGGTGGATACCGCCAACACGCTGTGCGAAGCGGCCAATGCCTTGAAGGAAAAAGGTGCCGAGCGCGTGATCGCTTACTGTACGCACCCGGTGTTGTCGGGGCCTGCAATCGAGCGTCTGGAAAAATCGGCGATTGACGAACTGGTGGTGACCGACACCATCCCGTTGCGCGAAGAAGCGCGCAACTGTTCGCGCATCCGCCAACTGAGCGTGGCCGAACTGCTGGCGGAAACCATGCGCCGCATCAATGCAGAAGAGTCGGTCAGTTCGCTGTTCATGGATTAAGTTTTTTTGCGGTGGCCATGTTGGTCACTGCGCAACCCGAAGCTCACTGGTCGCGGAGAGCTTCATTAGAAGTGGAGAAGTCAAATGGCAATCGAAATCGCAGCAACAACACGCAAAGCGCAAGGAACGGGTGCGAGCCGCCGTCTGCGTAAAGCGAATCGCGTCCCCGGCATCGTTTACGGCACGGGCGAAGCAACCATGATCGACCTCGATCACAACACACTGTATTACGCACTGCGTAACGAATCGTTCCACGCTTCCGTGCTGACGCTGGAACTGGACGGCAAAAAGGAATCCGTGCTGCTGCGCGATTTCCACATGCACCCGTTCCGCCAGCAAGTGCAACACATCGACTTCCAACGCGTCGATGCCAAGAAAAAGATCCACATGAAAGTGCCGTTGCACTTCATCAATGCCGACATCGCTCCCGGCGTGAAGACCGGCGGCGGCATCATCAGTCACGTGCTGAACGAAATGGAAATCGCCTGCTTGCCGGCCGATCTGCCGACAGCAATCGAAGTTGATTTGGCTACTCTGGATCTGGGTCACTCCATCCACGTGGCCGATGTCAAGCTGCCCAAGGGCGTTGAAGTTGCAGGCCATCATCACGCTACCGATGCCGTGGCAACGGTGCAAGTGCCGCGCGGTGCAGTGGAAGCTGCCGCCGATGCAGCCGCTGCCGCTGCTGCTTCCGCAGCGTCAACAGCCGCAGCCGCTCCAGCCGCCGCTGCTGCCAAGCCCGCTGCCAAGAAATAAGCTGCAAACAGTACGACCCGCCATGCGTTCAAATGATGCATGGCGGGTTTTTTCATTATGAGCGAAGCAATCAAACTGATCGTTGGTCTCGGTAATCCGGGGCGGGAATACGAAGCCACGCGCCACAACGCCGGGTTCTGGTGGGTGGACGAACTGGCGCGCGCACATAATGTAAATTTCAAAGCCGACAGCAAGTTTCACGGCCTGGTCGCACGCGCCAATTTGCACGGACACGAAGTGCATCTGCTCAAGCCGCAGACCTTCATGAACGTGAGCGGACGGTCGGTGGTCGCGCTGGCATTGTTTTACAAAATCTTGCCGGATCAGATACTGGTGGTGCATGATGAACTCGACCTGCCGCCGGGCAGCGCCAAATTGAAGTTGGGCGGCGGACACGGCGGGCACAACGGATTGAAGGACATCATCGCGCACTTGGGCACCAAAGAATTCTGGCGCTTGCGCGTCGGTGTCGGTCATCCGGGCGAACGGGGCGAAGTGGTGAACTACGTGCTGAATGCGCCGCGCAACCCAGAACAAGTATTGATTGATGAAGCGATGCAGCGCGCGCAAGATGTTGCACCGCTCATCATCGAAGGCAAGCTGGAAGCAGCGATGTTGAAGCTGCACAGCGCTTAAAATGCAAAAACCTTTTCCCGCAGATTACACAGATTCACACAGATTAAATCTGCGTCAATCTGTGTAATCTGCGGGCATGTATTTCGGAATATAAGGAAACAACCATGAGTCTCAAATGCGGTATTGTCGGTCTCCCCAACGTGGGCAAATCCACTTTGTTCAACGCGCTCACCAAAGCGGGCATCGCGGCGGAAAACTATCCGTTCTGCACCATCGAGCCTAACGTCGGCATCGTCGAAGTGCCCGATCCGCGCATGGACGAGCTGGCGAAGATCGTCAAACCGCAGCGCATGCAACCGGCCATCGTCGAGTTTGTGGACATCGCCGGTTTGGTGGCGGGCGCATCCAAGGGTGAAGGTTTGGGCAACCAGTTTCTCGCCAACATCCGCGAGACCGATGCGATTGTGAACGTCGTGCGCTGCTTCGATGATGAGAACGTGGTGCATGTGGCGGGCAAGGTCGATCCCATTTCCGACATCGAAGTCATCCTCACCGAGCTGGCGCTGGCCGACCTCGCGGTGGTGGAACGCACCATTCAACGCGACGGCAAAAAAGCCAAGTCCGGCGATAAAGACGCGCAGAAGTTGGTCGCCATTCTGGAAAAATTATTGCCGCATCTGAATCAAGGCCTACCGGCGCGCACCTTCAACTTGAGCGATGACGAAAAGTTCATCATCAAACCGCTGTGCCTGCTCACCATCAAACCCGCGATGTACGTCGGCAACGTGCTGGAAGACGGCTTCGACAACAACCCGCATCTGGACAAATTGCGCGCGCACGCCGCGAAGGAAGGCGCACCCGTTGTCGCCTTATGCGCCAAGATCGAAGCCGAACTGGCCGATCTCGACGATGCCGACAAACTGGAATTCCTGGCCGACTTGGGGCTTGATGAACCCGGCTTGAACAAGCTGATCCGCACCGGCTACGACCTGCTCGGTTTGCAAACCTACTTCACCGCTGGCGTAAAAGAAGTGCGCGCCTGGACCATCCACAAAGGAGACACCGCCCCGCAAGCCGCCGGAGTCATCCACACCGACTTCGAAAAAGGCTTCATCCGCGCGCAGACCATCGCCTTCGCCGACTTCATCGCCTGCAAGGGTGAACACGGCGCAAAAGAAGCGGGCAAGATGCGCGTCGAAGGAAAAGAATACGTGGTGCAGGACGGCGACGTGATGAACTTCCTGTTTAACGTCTAAACCGCTGAACTTTTTTGCTGGATTTGCGGCTTCCGCCCTCAATTTGTTATTGAAGTCGGGTTATGGTTTGTCGGCTTCAGTACACGCCGAATAAATATTGATCCGGCACGAATAAAGTAGCACGTCATTCCCGCGAAAGCGGAAATCCAGTTGATTGAAAACTCCCCGCGAAGCGGGGCAAAACAAAATTCTTGTCCGCTTCGCGGAATGTTTTTTTGCTGGATTCCCGCCTTCGCGGGAATGACGAAAGCGATACTGTTTGCGTGCCGGATCAATAAGTTTGGATTCATTTCGACATCGCGCGACACAAAGGTTTCTATCCCGTTTGCTCTTATGTCAGACTTCATCCATCTGAATAACTCGACCATGGCGGAACTATGCACGCTGCAATGAGTACCACCGAAATATTCCTGCTTGCGATGACTCTCATTTTCACCGTTCCCTATCTGGTCTGGAGAGTCGCAAAGACAGAATATTTCGCGCCTCTGGTGGTGGTACAGATTCTCACCGGCATCTTGCTGGGCCCCGGCATTATGGGGGCGCTGTTTCCAGACTATTACACATTTGTCTTTAATCCTGCGGTCATCCAGTCGCTGAACGGCATCGCCTGGTGGGCGGTGATGATATTTGTTTACATTGCCGGTATCGAACTTGACTTGAGCAAGGCATGGGAACATCGCAAGGAAAGTTTGATCACGGCAGGGCTGGCACTCGGGGTACCGCTGATGTTCGGCTCCATTGCTGCTGCCGGATTATTGATGTACGACGGCTGGGTGGGACCCAAGGCTATGACGTGGCAATTTGTCATAGGTGTCGGCATGGCATGCGCAGTTACCGCACTGCCAATCTTGATCCTGTTCATGGAGAAACTGGAAATTCTGCGGCACCCGGTGGGACAGCGAATCTTGCGTTATGCCAGTTTGGATGATGTTGCGATTTGGGGAGTCCTCGCGTTGATACTGATGGACTGGGAGCGTGTCGGCAAACAAGCCGGTTTCGTACTGGGCTTTGCGGTCGTCAGTTATTTTTTTCGAAAACTGATGGTGCGACTGCCAGAAAAAGATCGCTGGTACGTTGGCTTGATCTGGCTGGCAGTATGCGGTTTTGGTGCCGACTGGGCCGGGCTGCACTTCATGGTAGGCGCTTTTCTGGCGGGTGCCATCATGGATGGGGACTGGTTCGATCAGAAGCAAATGGACTTAATGCGCCATCACGTTCTGCTGACCATGATGCCGGTATTTTTCCTGAGCACAGGCCTGCGAACCAATTGGGCGCTGGGGGGAACAACGGTTTTTATGGCGGCAGGAATATTGTTGCTTGCTTCGGTTTCAGGAAAATTATTGGGTACTCATATCGCCAGCAAAATTCTCAAATGGAAGCAGGGTGAAGGAGCTGTTATAGGTTGGTTGCTGCAAACCAAGGCACTAATCATGATAATTTTCGCCAATATACTGTTGGATAAAGGAGTCATCACCAGTGAAACTTTCACCGCCCTGCTATTGATGGCCGTCGCAAGCACAATGCTGACGGTGCCAATAGTGGCTCCGAAACTGGAAGCCATGAAAGAGTTCATCTTCCGGTCGAAGTGAAAATCTGATCGCTGGGCATCGATTCGATTGCGGTCGGCTCATCCACATTCTCCAGTCGGCGCTACCGGCACTTGCAACCCGGAGCCGTCACTTTCCTTGATCGCAAATATGAAGTTCGCGCAGTGCTTGAAATTCCGGGTGCGCCGACTGAGATCCGACGCTTGGACGGCTGCGATCTTTCGCTTTCGAGCTATGCGACAGAACAGCGGAGGAAACCGGGATACGCTGAAGATGCCCGTCAATAGGCGTTCTACGTGCAACTGCATGATGTAGATCGCCTATTGGCGGGCATCTTCGGGTGATTAGGTATTGAAACTACCATGCAAAACGCCCCGACTTCGGGGCGTTTTGTTGGGTGGCGACGGGGTATTTCGAGACTGACCCTTAAACTGTCCGGTTTCACAGATTCAGTTTCAACCTGTTCGCCGTGGGCAGTGGGGGCGGGCATCGCTGCCCGTCTCCACCTGTGCTGCTACTGCCATGTTCCGGTCGTTGTGACGGAGTATGGGCTTATGCCAGCCGGAACCGTTGCCGCAGTGGTATTAGCCGTCAACGCCCCATTCGTGCCGATGGAGTATTGCGAGACGGTGCTGGCGGCAAAACCGTTGCCTTTGTTCGCCACATAGGCGTACTTGCCCGATGGATCGACGGTGACGGATTGTGGGCCTACGCCAGCTGGAACCGTTGCCGCAGTGGTATTAGCCGTCAACGTCCCATTCGTGCCGATAGTGTATTGCGAGACGGTGCTGGCGGTAGTACCGTCGCCATAGTTCGCCACATAGGCGTACTTGCCCGATGGATCGACGGTGACGGATTGTGGGCCTACGCCAGCTGGAACCGCAGCGCCATTGGCCGTCAACGCGCCATTCGTGCCGATGGTGTATTGCGAGACGGTGCCGCTGATATTGTTCGTCACATAGGCGTACTTGCCCGACGGATCGACGGTGACGGAGATTGGGTTTGTGCCAGCCGGAACCGCAGTGCCAATAGCCGTCAACGCGCCAGTCGCGCCGATGGTGTATTGCGAGACGGTACCGTCGAGCAAGTTCACCGCATAGGCGTACTTGCCCGACGGATCGACAGTGACGGATTGTGGGGCTATGCCAGCCGGAACCGTTGCCGCCGTGGTATTAGCCGTCAACGCGCCAGTCGAGCCGATGGTGTATTGCGAGACAGTGCTGGCGGTACTGCCATCGCCACGGTTCGCCACATAGGCGTACTTGCCCGAGGGATCGACGGTGACGGAGGTTGGGGTTTTGCCAGCCGCAACTTCAGTGCCATTAGGTGTCAACGCGCCATTCGCGCCGATGGTGTATTGCGAGACGGTGCCGTTACTTGAATAAGGGGCAGAGTTCACCACATAAGCGTATTGCGCCACCGCCTGCACTGCCGCCGTGCCGGCGGAGACTGCAATTTGATAGGGGGTCGCCGCGCCCGCCACCGTGGCTGTGGACATCGCCGTCAACGCGCCAGTCGAACCGATGGTGTATTGCGAGACGTAATTGTAAAAGTTCGTCACATAGGCGTACTTGCCCGAGGGATCGACGGTGACGGAGGTTGGGGCTCCGCCAACCGTAACCGCAGCGCCATTGGCCGTCAACGCGCCAGTCGAGCTGATGGTGAATTGCGAGACATCGCTGCTACTAGAGTTCGCCACATAGGCATACTTGCCCGAGGGATCGACGGTGACGGAGGTTGGGTTTGTGCCAGCCGCAACCGCAGCGCCATTGGCCGTCAACGCGCCATTCGTGCCGATGGTGTATTGCGAGACGGTGGCGTTTCCTTTGTTCGCCACATAGGCGTACTTGCCCGAGGGATCGACGGTGACGGAGTTTGGCACTGTGCCAGCCGCAACCGCAGTGCCATTGGCCGTCAACGCGCCAGTCGCGCCGATGGTGTATTGCGAAACGGTGCCGCCAGCGTTCGCCACATAGGCGTACTTGCCCGAGGGATCGACGGTGACGGAGCGTGGGGATGAGCCAGCCGCAACCGCAGTGCCATTGGCCGTCAACGCGCCAGTCGTGCCGATGGTGTATTGCGAGACGGTGTTGCTACTAGAGTTCGCCACATAGGCGTACTTGCCCGAGGGATCGACGGTGACGGAGAATGGGAATGAGCCAGCCGCAACCGCAGCGCCATTGGCCGTCAACGCGCCAGTCGTGCCGATGGTATATTGCGAGACGGTGCCGTCTCCATAGTTCGCCACATAGGCGTACTTGCCCGACGGATCGACAGTGACGGATTGTGGGGATATGCCAGCCGCAGCCTTGCCGATGTACTTGAGCCGACCGCTTGCTGCGTCCACCACGTAAGTCGAGACACTGTTGTCGCCATTATTAGCCGTGTAGGCGTAGCGCGGAGTGGTCGTTGTCGTCCCCCCGGTCGTTGTCGTCCCGCCGCCGCCACCCCCACCGCAAGCAGTCATGAATGACAATATGGCCAGCAATAATGCGTGGCGCAGGTGTGTTTTCAGGTTCATTTGATTTTCCTCTTTCGACGTTAGATAGGTGATGCAGACGCTAGGCTACCCAATCGAAAAAAAGATTCCCTACGAATACCTACAAGTGGCGGGGATGCCGGGTTTATCGCGGATTGTTCAATAGGCCGTCATTCCGGCGAAGGCCGGAATCCAGCAAAAACAAGTAGCCCGCGAAGCGGACAAAGCCTTGAAGTTGTCCCACTTCGTGGGGTTTTTTCTCGCTGGATACCGGCCTTCGCCGGTATGACGGTCTAACGGACAATCCGGGTTTACGACTCCAGCGTTACTTTCACGCAGAGTTGATAGCCCCATCCGCGAATGGATTGGAGGGTGTGTTTGTCGAGGCCGGTTGGCGATATTTTTTTTCGCAAACGGACGATCTGGACTTCGAGGGTGTGTTTGGTGAATTCTTCCCCTTGTTTGCCGGACAGTTCGAGGAGTTGCCAGGATTCGAGGCGGCCCGCCGGGGCGCGGGCAAAGGCGGCCAGCATGGCCGCTTCGTGGGCGGACAGGCCGGCATTGCCTTGCGGGCCGTGCAGGGTGCGCGCGGGGAGGTTGAGCCGGTAGGCGGACTGCGCTTGCGGGGCGGCCTTGATGCGCCTTGCGAGCGCCTGCACGGCAGCGCCGAGTTCTTCCGGCGAGGTGGGTTTGGTCAGGTAGAGGTCGGCACCGCTTTCGTAGCCGGTGAGTTTGTCGCCCAACTGGCTGCGCGCGGTGACCATGATGATGCCGACCTCGGGTTGCGCGCTGCGGATTCGGCGCGCGAGGCTGATGCCGTCTTCTCCCGGCAGGTTAAGGTCGATCACCAGCAGGTCGGGCGTGAGTGCGGCGCATTCGTCGTCCAGTTTTTCGGCGCAGTCCACGCCGGTGACGGAGTGCCCCATGCCACGCAGCGCTTCGACGGTGACTTCGCGCAGTGCGTCGTGGTCTTCCACCACGATGATGTTCAGCGGGGTATCCATAGTTCGAAGCGGATTTCGTTTTGGGTTGGGCAATAGCGAACCAGCCCGCCTATCAGTTCGCTCATGCTGCGCACGAGGTAGAGGCCGAGCCCGGAGCCGGTCTTGCCGCCCGCACCGGGGCTGCGATAGTACTTCTCGAAGACGCGCTGCGGGTCGGGCATGCCCGCGCTGCCGGGGGTGTTGGCGATGCCGACTAGGATGCCTTGCCGCTCTTGTTGCACGGACGGGCGGGCTTCGATGCGGATAGTGCTGTGCGGCTCGGCGTATTTGAGGGCGTTGTCGATAAGGTTGGCGAGCACGACATGCAGGAGCTGGTTGTCGGTCTCGACGACGGGCAGCGTTTCCGCCTCAATGTGGAGCCGTTGCGGCGTTGCGCTGGCATCGCGCAATTCGGCCAGCAGTTGATCAACATGGCAGGGCTGCCGTTTCGGGACGAGTCGGCCTTGCTCCAGTTGATCCGCTTGCAGGCTGCGTTCGACGACGGCATCCATGTCCTGCACCGATTGCTGGGCATGGCGTTTAACGCCGGGGCTGAGTTCTTTCATGCCCAGCGCCATGCGGATGACCGACATCGGCGTTTTGAGCTCGTGGCTGAGCATCGCCATAAAGCGGCTTTGCGTTTCGCGTTGCGCTTTTTCCAGCGCCAGATGTTGCCGGGTCAATTCGAGATTGAGGACGGCTTGTTTGGCATCGCGCAGCAGTTGGCGCGAGCGCATGTGCAGCAGCACGAACATCAGGAACGCCGCGCCGATGCCCTGCATCAATACGAAATTAAGGTTCCATTCGGAGGCCTCGAAAAACCTGCTCAGGAAAGGAAGGTGAATGACAATCATGCTTCCGCCCAACAGGAGATAGATCGTACGCAAGAGACGGCGGCCCGGGATGGCTTCGGTGCGGGCGGTGAACGACAACACGATGAGCAGCAGCAAGAACGGCAGCGACACCCAGGCGTTGATCCGCAATGCGATTTCCGGGTGTCCGGCCGCCAGCAGCGCAAGATTGGCCAGACACACCACAATCAGGACATCCAGCCCGCGCATGCCGAGCGGCGAGGGGGCAAAGGGCTTGAGCAACGCGCGATGGAACAGCGCGGCACACAAGATGCCCGCGCACACGCTCAAGCTGGTCAGCCCATCCACCAGCGGCGCATTGGCGGGAATCTGCGGGGCGAGGTAGCCCATGACGGCAAAGCCACGGCATATCTGCGCACCCAGCAGGAGAATGAACCAGGCCACCACCGGCTGACGGCTGGAGTAGTAGTCGTTCACGCCCCAGAACAGCATCCACAGCATGCCCCCGAGGTACAGCAATATGATCTGCCACTGGCTGACTTCCTTGAGCCTAGCTTCGTTCGGATCAAGCGCCTCGACATTGAAAATCGAAGCCCCGCCGGTCTTGAGCCGCAAGTAATAAACACTTTCCACCGCCTTTGCCTCGACCACGAAACCGAGCGCCACCGAATCCAGTTCGCGTGACAGAAAAGGCGTGCGGTCGCCCGTTACCCGGCTTTTCCAGCCGCCGGGCTGGAGCGGGTCGGGTTCGTACAGGGTGACTTCGTCGAGAATGGCGGGACGGATACGCAAGATCATCTCGCCGCCTTGCGGGCGCGCTGGCACGACGATGCGGAACCAGAATGCGGAAGCGGTGTAGCCGCCGGAGAATATGGGCTTGGACGGCAGAAACTTCGCCTGTACGGCCTCTGCTACCGGCTGGGTTCCGCTACGGTCTTCATAAACCTCGCGCGAGACGATGTAATCGCCGCCCCATGCCGCCAGAGAAAATGACCAGCCCAGCAGCCAAACGAAAAATAGATACCTTGCGCGCATGCGGGCATCGTAATTGATAAGGACGCAGACTCAAAGGATGAATCGCAAATCTCTGCGATTAGGCCGGGGTGCGTCAAAGAGATTGTATTTCCTCTGCCTCAACACGCGAGGGCGCACGATCTCAAAGGAGGGAAATAGGACTGGCGAAAAATGAAGGTTATTCCAGAAACGGCGGTTGATGATGAATACGCTGCTACTTCATCGCGTTGTGCTGTCTTTGTAGGTGCGAATTTATTCGCACGCCCAACGAGTTATGTGCGAATAAATTCGCACCTACAAACACCTCAATTGCGGTTTCTAGGGTTGTTGATCCTACCAAACGCGCAGAATCACTTGCCCCGAGACAGCTCCCAGATGATGCGGGTCGTTGGGGTAGGGAACTGCGGTGAAGTTGATGCCGATGCGCTCGTTGCGCAGGGTTATCCAGGGCAGCACTACAAAAAATTTTCCGCCGTTGTTGGTGGTCTGATAGCCGTCGAGCATGCCGGCGGAAATGCCAATCTTGAGCGCGTGCCAAGTCAGTGGTTGCCAAGCCAGCCCCGCGTAATTTGAACGTCCATGGTCGCTGTTGATGTAATTGCCTGCCATCAGCGACAGATTGTCGGACACATCGGACTGAACGCCGAAACCGCTATTGAGATCACGAAATCCGGCATCGCGGTCGAAGTGATACGAGAGCAGGCCGGGGTTGATCCAGAGATTGAAGCTGTGCGGCGCGGTGCTCGCCTGCTCCTGCTTGTCTGCCGGAAGTTCCTCGGCATGAGCCGAAAAATTCAACAGCAACAGGCCGGTTAGAACGATTTTGGTAACGGCATTCATTTGAGCACTCCCGCGTAAACGCGCGTCAATAGGCGATCTTCATCGTATGCAATATCTCTATTTCGCCACCGCTATGCCGATGATCCCATGCTTGTCGCCATGCGTCCAAGGATGATTTGTATGTATTCATTTATGTGTGTATATTTAAAACACCATGCGATACAACTACGACCCGGACAAAAGAGTCTCGAACCTGAAAAAGCACGGGCTGGATTTTGATGATGCGAGGGATGTGATCGAAGGCACACAAACCGTCACCTTTGAGGATAAGCGCTTTGATTATGGCGAATTCCGCTTCCTCACACTGGGTTTATTGCATGGTGTGGTGGTGATAATCGCCACGGTGGAAACCGATAAAACGATACGCATTATTTCCATGCGAAAGGCAGACAAAAATGAGCAAAAAATCTACTACGAAAATCGCTGACGATGCACCCGTCACGCAGGCCGATATTGATGGCGGAAAACTGGTATTGCGCCAGCGTGGCGCAGGTGGCGCGGTGTTGCCCGCCAAGCGTCGGATCAATATTTTCCTGGACAGCGCCACGCTGGAATACTTCAAAGCCAAGGCAGGCGGACGCGGCTACCAAACCCTGATTAACGACACGCTCAAACAAGCGATGCAATCGGAAAGCCTGGAAACAGTGGTGCGCAAGACCATTCGGGAAGAATTGCGCAAGGCCGCGTAAGCCAAGCAATTTCAACTCCTCACTGTCCCGCAACGCCCGTCAATAGGCGATCTGCACCATGTAGATCACGTAGAACGCCTATTGGCGGGCATCTTCGGGTGATTGGATATTGAACTACCATGCAAAACGCCCCGACTTCGGGGCGTTTTGTTGGGTGGGGATGGGGTATGTCGAGACTGACTCTATTTACTTTCTTAGTTCGAAATTTTCCTACTGCCGCATATTTAGCTACTCAAAGTCTGTAGCATCAAAGTCATCTATCGGAAACAATAAAAACATCTTCCAATTTGTTCCGATGATGCCAAGAACTCCAAGCTCTTCAATGCGTGCCACGCTTGCTTGTAATGTCCGCTCTTATCGAAAAGGGCGCGGGCTATCACAGGAGGAATTGGCCGATCTTTGTGAACTCCACCGCACATATATAGGCTCGGTGGAACGTGAAGAGCGCAATGTTTCTTTGAGCACACTCGAAGTCCTCGCACAGGCTTTCGGGGTCAGTGTCCCGGAACTGCTGACACCGAAAGCAGAGCATGTCCCCTCAAAAAAACGTTAATTACAAGAGAGCAATTCAGTCTTCCGGCTTTGATATTTTCTCTCCGATTGAAGTGGGCGATCTCCGTTTTTGGATACCCACCCAGCATTTGGAAAAAATGCTCAACCGGGCGTTGTCAGGCTTGAATTTGAATGGTCTTGCGTTACGCACGCGATCAAAAGTTGTAAAGACGGCGGTGTGTGAAGCGCTGGGTTACCCGACTCCAAAATCATTTAAAAGAAAACGCCCCCAGTTTCCGGGCCAGCAACTGGACATCTACACACAAAAATCGAACAACCTGCAAGTCTGGAATGAAGAGCTATCGCCCACAAGACGTTACGCAATCATCCAACTCTCCGATCAAGACATCGTTCTCAAAGTCAAAGTTGTGCATGGGCAAGAACTCGCGCAACTGGATACAACTGGCACGGTCACCACAAAGTATCAGGCTTCGCTTGTCGCTGGCGATAACACGCTTGAACTTGTTTCTGCCCAAGATACGCCCGCCATGTTGCCGCATGTACGATCAAAGCTGGCGTTTACGAAATCAACCAGTCCGACTGACGAACCAGAAAGTGGCGGCTTGCTACCGATTCTGGACATCTTCGAGCGTCTTTCTGTTTTGGTGGGAATGTCATTCGTTGATCCCGGTATGGATCAAGAGCGCAATCGGGGCGCGGCATTGCATCGTTTAATTTGCGAAAGGTTGGGTTACAGCCGTTACGAAGACAAGGGGCAATTCCCCGATATTCGCCACCAGTTATTGGAAGTGAAGTTGCAAACTTCGCCCACCATCGATCTGGGGCTGGTATTGCCGAGCAGTGAAGCGCCGCTTGATGTTCGACAACTTGGCGATTATCAACCCCGACATTGCGATACACGCTATGCGATGTTTTACGCGAAAACCAACGGCAAGCAAGTCACGCTCACCCACTTATTCGTCACGACGGGAGCTGATTTCTTTACGCGGTTTCGGCGCTTTGAAGGCAACGTCACCAACGGAAAAATTCAAATTCCCTTACCCGGCAATTTTTTCAGCAGGTAAACCAAAAACTCGCCAAACCAGCGCGTCTAGTCTGGCAGCAAGCTGTTCGGCTTCTACCGAGGGAGTCTCTTGGTAAATATCTTTTGCCATGGCGATTATGGTTTTGGCCTTACCACTCTCCGGGTTGGGCAGCGGAAATAACTCGACGTATTGGGTAATAAAGCGCCGCCGCCCGGCATATAGCTTGTTGTTGAACCGATGGTCGTAGAAGGCTTCAATGAACGTTGAATTTGCCACGGCCAGCGCCAGCCACAACAGGTCTTGCTCGCCTTTGTTTTCGCATTGCAACCAATAACATTCGCCATTGACGATGTCGCCATCCATATCGATCCAGAAAACAGGCTTGTCCGTAATGTCTGGAAATACCAGCTTGGGAGATGACCACGCTGCGGGGTCTTGCGGCACCCAAAGTTCGTACCAATTGCGCCCGGCCTCGATGAGGTAGGTGCGCGCTTGCAAAACATCTCTATGCTTTTCAAGGTAACTTGCCGCTTTGGGATAGCGGCGCAAATCAACAGCCGCGCGACCATTTTCCGTTGCTTCATGCGGGTAAAGGATTTCCTTGAGGTGTTCCGCTTTCGTTGGCACGACAGCCTTGAAGCGACGAGCACATTTCCGGGTAATCAACGGACGCAGCAATTCGGGACGACCATCCGGCAGTTTGTCCCAGTCGCTGCGAACAAATACTTTGTCCGCTGTCGATTTCACGCCAACTCGAATTTTTCCAATACGCCGAAATACATCCCACGTGTTTGCTTCGACCGTTGCCAGCCATTGGTCGGTGGCATCGGTAGCAACACGCCAAACCCCTTCCGGGTCGCCGCCATTGTTTAGCGTTCCATGCCTAACGCGGAAGCGCCGACCATCCTGAATTGCAATCACGGTGTCGTTATCCGCCGTCAAAGCTGACAACGCATCGCTAACCTCTGCGATGGCTGCGTCCTCTGTTTCATAAATAGACGAGTACGTGATTCCATCGGTATGTGGATGCTGAATATCTGAAGTACCCCGTGCCAGTAACAAGGATGGCAAAACTGCGGCCTCGAACAGCTTGGTATCGCCGAGATCCCAAACGTGCAAAATACGAAAGTGAGTGAGCATGGCGCGCCGCACGGCTTGCCCCGACTTGGTAGTCATGAAACGGTTTGAGGTGATTACGCCAGCCACACCGTTTTTATCCAGCACTTGAGAGATGCCGAGCAAGAATGGGTAATAAAGATCAACACGCCCCGTCAATCCAAAACGTTGAGCGAGCTGCTGTGCCTGTTGCGCGCCCATGATCTGTGTACGCACATACGGAGGATTGGCGATTACAAGATGGAATGGCTCCTGCACTTCGCCTGCCGAGAACAGGTCTCCACCACCTTGCAAGTTGAGAACGTGATCAAGAAAATCTTTCTGCGCCAGTTGTATGTCCAAATCGGGAAAGTCCACGCGGAGACGCAACGAGGCAATTCTGATAACCGCAGGATTGGTGTCATAGCCCACCACCTCAACACGTTTCTTGGTCGATGGTGGCAAGCGTTTTAGCAAAGCATTGAGCAATGCCCCATCGCCGCATGCAGGATCAAGAACGCGGATTTTTCCACTCTTAGGTAAGTCAGCGGCTCGGACTATTTGGTCTGCGACAAACGCAGCAAAAGCCTCAGGTGTAAACGTCGAACCAGTGGATTTGTGTTGCGTAACATCGCTGTAACGCGGGCTTGGTGTCGAGGCAGTATTGAAATCAAATAGGCTACTCATAGTGTTCATCTTACCTTGAGCCTGACCATCTGAAAAGAATGTTTGGTACTAAATTGAGTAGATTGATTTTTTGCATTGCCACCTTCCCCGCAACGCCCGTCAATAGCCAATCTACATGATGCGCTTGATGGAGATGCGCGAATCTACTGCCTTCCGATCAAGTTGAGGTTGCGAAATTGCTATTTTGCAATCGCCATGCCGACAATCGCGCTGCCCAGTTCCTGTTTGAGAATAGTGTCGGCCTGATCCATGGCGCGGCGGGTGGCATCTGCTTGGTTCTGCGCGTTGCCTTTGATGCTCCAGTTACGCGTGCCGCGCACGCGGTTGTTGGCGGTTTCGATGAGGGTGATTTGCAGTGTGCCGCGTTGCCAGTACCAGCCGTCTTTCAGGCCGAGGTCGGTCAGGTTCAGGTTGGCTTGCACAGTAAATTGCGGGTGGCCGCCGGTGTCGAGCACGAAGCCGGCTTGTGCCAGCGCGCCTGCCACCATGGCGGATAAACCTGCGGGTGCATCCGCCGCGACTTGTGGTGCGATGCTGACTCGCTTCAGCAATTCAAACAGGTCGCTCTTGAGTTTGGCGCTGCTCCATTGCGGCTCGACTCCGCGTCCGCTGATGTCCACCACTTGCAGATTTTTTTGCAGCGATTCGCGTTCCTGTTGCACGTTCATGGCGCGGCTGGCGGCGGCGATTTTCATGAACAGGTCGGTCTCGTTGCGCGATTGTTCGATGTGGTTGCGCGTGGTCTGATCCAGTTCGCCGATTTGCTGGCGCAGTGTGGTGGCGGTTTGCAAACGCGGCAACACGGTCAGCACGTGGTAGCTGGCGCTGGCCGGGTCTTGCCAGATTTCGGCGATCTGGATGCCGCTGATGATTTGCTCGGTGCGCGTGCTGATGTTGCGCGAGGCTTGCTGTTCGAGCTGCATCGCGCCGGAGGCATCTGACTTGGCGCGCTGCATGTCTTCGCTGCTCACCACCACCGCCACCTGAAAAATTTTGGACACATCGGCGCGCGCGCGGTCTTTGGCTTCTTCCAGCGAGTTCGCCTGACCGTGGCCGATCAGGTATTGCGCGCGCTGGTATTGGTCGCTGTCGCCCGCGATCCAGTCGGGTCGTGTTGGTTCGCTGGCGCAGCCGGAAAAGAGGGCGAGCAACAGGGCGGAAGCGGCGAAGGTAGAGAGTTTCATTTTCATCTCCTGACAGTAAAATATTTTTGTTGTAGGTCGGGCTTCAGCCCGATTTGTCGGGTTAAAACCCGACCTACGTTCATTCACGTTTAAGATTTATGGCATCGAATGTTGCGTCAAATACGTCTTGCGTGCATCGCGGATAGTCACTTGCGGAAACACATTGGTTGCAATCACCTGACCATTCGCGCCCAAGAGTTCCACAGTCACATCGTAAGTCCCCGGCGGCAGCGCCAGCCGCGCCAGTTGCACGTTGGCGGGTAGCGTCAGCCAGCTGCGCGTGTCGGCGCGTTCGGTGGCGACGGAGAAGACGCGCACCAGAAACGAGCCGATCAGTTTCGCCAAGGCATCGTCGTTCTTGCCTCCCGCATTATCCACCGATTCCTGTAACACCCCCTTGGCGACCGCGCGTGCTACGGCGCGCGCGGTGATGGCGGGCATGCGCGCATCCAGACTGGCGCGGGCGATGGCATCAACGTCTTCCACCATTTGTGTGTCGGCCTGTTTGCCGGAGACGCTGATGCGCGCACCAACGGCGCGCATGGGGCGCGATTCGTAATAGGGCAGGGCGATGGTGACCAGTATCGGCGGCGATTGGGTCTGCGCGGGCGTAGGCACGACCACCACTGGCGGCGGCAGCGTCCAGCTGTCTATGGCTCTTTCGCGTTTGATCGGAGCCAGCCCGTTGTTGAGGATGAACACCAGTTCGCCTTGCGGTTGCGTCGGGCCGACGATTTCCTGTTCCTCGCCAATGCCGAATTCCTTGCGGTATTGCGCCAGCTCGTCGCTCAGCCCCTCGCGCTGCGCCAGCCGTATCAAATCGTATTTGAGCATGGGCGGAACAGGCATCGCAAAATTGCTTTGGTATTTCTGGTAGGCCTCATACGCCTTGCGATAGGCGATCATGGCATCGCTCCATTCGGCCAGTTCCTCGTAGATCATGCCGCTTAGGTAACGCGACAACGCATCTTCGGTGAACTTGCTGGCCGGAAATTTTTCCGCGATTTCGCGCAGCTTGATGTCCACCTGCAACACCTCCACCCGCGCTTCATCGCGCTGTCCCAGTTCCAGATAATTCAGCGCCATATACAGATGCACCAGCACCTGCTCGTAATCTTCTCCGGCATAGCTGACGGTCGCATCGTTGATGACAAACGTTAGCGCGTTCTGGCTGATGCTGGCGGCATACAACTTGTCCATCTGCTGCTTGGCCTCCTCCAGCGACTGGTTGGAAGCCACGTAGTCGTGCTTCATGCGCAACACCATGCCCTTGTTGAGCAGGTACAACACGCGCTCTCTTTTGTTCTGGGATTGCGCTTCGATGGTTTTCAGCGCGGCATCGTATTGTCGCGAAGCTAGATTCTGCTCGATAGTCTCGAACGAATTGCTGTAGGTGGCGCAACCGCTGAAAGCCAGCACGCAGACCAAGGCGCACGACCGGATGAAAAGCTTACCGTGCAAGAGTGGGGTGGACATCGGGTATCGCATCATCTGACGGGCTGGTGTATTGGCAATATTTACGAGCAAACATTTGTAGGTCGGGCTTTAGCCCGACATGTCGGGTTGAAACCCGACCTACAATGAGAAGTGTTTGTAGGTGCGCAATGCCATGAAATGTCGGCTAGTACGTCAGCTTGCTACGCTCCACCAGTTTCTTGATCTTCTTTTGCCCCACCCACACCTTGCGGTTGTCGGCCAGGCTGATGAGCGTCAGGTCAACTTGGTAATAGCGCAACTGGGTTTTGTCGGCGGTGTCGATGATGGTGTTGATCGTGCCTTTGAGCATGAAGTCCGCGCCTTTTTCTGCGCCCATCGCTTTGCGCGTGGCCTCGGTCGCATTCAGATCCTGATCCTTGCGCTCGTCGCGGATTTCCTGGCGTTCGGTGGACGAAGCGACAAATTGCACCTTGCCCGAATTGACCATGGAACGTTCCAGATCGGCGATGAAGGTGTTGGTGTTGATGTGCTCGTGGCTCAGGTTACGCACTTCGCCGATGATTAGCGCGGGCTGGCGTTTATTCGTTTGCAAGAATTCATTCAGCCACAACTGATTGAACACATCCTGAATCATTTCCTTGGAAACCATCTGCGAATCGGTGTCGTTCCACGCGCCGCTCAGGTCGATTTCCTTGCTCACATCCACGCGCTCCACCGAAGTGGCACAGCCGCCCAGCAACAATGCCAGCGACATCAAAGCGGTGGCGGAAAATTTTTGTATCGAAGTGCGGCTCATTATTTTTTCTCCTTGGAAACGCGGTCAAAAATATTGTCCGCCTGGGTTGTGATGTAACGCTTCAAATCGCTGTTCATGTCCTGCACGCCTTCCAGCGTGCCTTTGACTTGTTTCATATCCAGCTCGGCCATGGAATAAATGATGTTGGTTTTCGGGTCGCGCCACGAGCCGATAATCTTCGCTCCGGTCAAATTGACCTTGGTCAGATTCTTGATTTCGCGCGACACCGATTCCTCGTTTGCGCCGCTGCTGCCCGCTTTGGTGGCGGCCATGTAATCGTTGCTTACCACGTCCATGTAAGACGACAACACCCGCGCCACTTCGGCGCGCGCGCGGTCATCGGCCACGGATTTTTGCAGCGACATATCGCCCATCGGCGAAGCCGATCCCACACCGTGGAAATAGCGCCCGCCCTTGTCGTTCATCACCTGCGTGCCCTGATTGACCCAGTCCGGCGCGTCCTTGAGTCCCAAGTCGCTCTCGATCTTGTTGGTGCTGGAACAGGCCGCGATGGAAGCAGCCAGCGCGGCGACGGATAACAGCTTTGCAATAGCAATGAATGAAGTTTTCATGAGATTCTCCAGAAGTGGAAAGATGAATCGAGATGCGCGGACATGATAATGCGCGGTGCGAGATGCCGCAATGAAAGCCAAACCTTTTGCCCGCAGATTACACAGATTTACCAGATTAAAAACAAAAAACCTTGAAGCAAATATTTAGCTTTTTGCCTTTGCTTGAATCTGTTTAATCTGCGTAATCTGCGGGCAAACGGTTTTTTTGAATGCCACCCGCCGCCCTCTGTTACACTGCGCGCCGCGACATCGTTTCAGTCTAGTTGCCGCCGCCGTTTCCGGTACGCATTACCCACCTCATTCAGCCTCAGACTGGCGTTCAAAATAGGAACGACAGGCCGTTTGTATTCAGAAAGAAAATTATTATGTCATTCGCATCCCTCGGCTTGTCCGCCGAACTCGTCCGCGCCGTTACCGAGCGCGGCTACACCGAACCTACGCCGATTCAGGCGCAAGCCATTCCCGTGATTTTGAAAGGCGGCGACCTGATGGGCGGCGCGCAGACAGGCACGGGCAAGACTGCCGGTTTCACGCTGCCGCTGTTGCAACTTCTCGCCGACAAACAAGTGATCGGCAAAGGTCACATCCGCGCATTGGTGCTCACCCCCACGCGCGAACTCGCCGCGCAGGTGGAAGAAAGCGTGCGCATCTACGGCAAGCATCTGCCGCTGAAATCCATGATGATGTTCGGCGGTGTGAACATCAACCCGCAGATCAAACAACTGCATGGCCGCGTGGATATTCTGGTGGCGACACCGGGACGCTTGCTCGACCACATGCAACAAAAAACCGTCGATCTGTCGCACGTCGAAATTCTGGTGCTGGACGAAGCCGACCGCATGCTGGACATGGGCTTCATCCGCGACATCAAGCGCGTGCTGGCCGTGTTGCCCAAGAAACGTCAGAACCTACTGTTCTCCGCCACCTTCTCCGACGAAATCAAACTGCTGGCCGATGTCCTGCTGAATAATCCGGCGCTGATCGAAGTCGCGCGCCGCAACCAGACCGCCGAGCTGATCGAGCAGCGTGTGTACCCGGTGGACCGCGAAAAGAAACGCACGCTGCTCACGCATCTCATCAAGGAACACAACTGGTTTCAAGTGCTGGTGTTCACGCGCACCAAACACGGCGCGAATAACCTCGCCGATCACCTGAACAAGGAAGGCATCCCTTCGCTGGCGATTCACGGCAACAAGAGCCAGGCCGCGCGCACGCGCGCACTGGCCGAATTCAAAACCGCCAAGCTGCAAGTGCTGGTCGCCACCGACATCGCCGCGCGTGGTATCGACATCGTCGAATTGCCGCACGTGGTGAACTATGAGTTGCCCAACGTGCCGGAAGATTACGTCCACCGCATCGGCCGCACCGGACGCGCGGGCAGCAACGGCGAAGCGAGTTCGCTGGTGTGCATAGACGAAAAGAAATTGCTGAGCGACATCGAACGTCTCATCAAGCGCGAAATCCCCGTGGTGCAAGTGCCCGGTTTCGAACCCGATCCGCGCATCAAAGCTGAACCGATTTTGAACGGCCAAAACAAGGGGCAAGGTGGACGCGGTCAAGGCCAAGGTCGCAGCCAATCCGCACCGCGTGCGGGCAGCGGACAGCCTCGCACCGGCGGCGGACAAGCACGTACCGGCGGCGCACCGCGCAGCGGCACAGCAGGCAAACCGGCGGGTGGCGCAGGACGCGGCGCAGCACCGGCTTCGGCGCAACATCGTTCGGGCGGGCGTGGTCGTTAAACTCCCTTCTCCCGCAGGCGGGAGAAGGGCTGGGGATGAGGGTCTGTGGGTGCTAAATAATTTGGGTCTTCGCGTAATCGAGTGGGTAAATTTCATGTATTTTAGAGTTTCGGGAGCATTGACGTGAGTATTTTCAGACGCAGATATTCTTCATCGCGCAGCCCATACGCTCTTCGTTGGATGACCCGAATTTTGTTGTTGAGACCTTCAACGAAACCGAGCGACACTTTGTTTTCCGGTTTGCAATACGCCGCGATTCCATCCCAATGACGCTCGATCATCTCGGCAAATTTCTCGTAGGGTTTCAGGCGTTGCCATTTCAGGCCGGCCTTCCAGTTCTCGAAGAAACGCCGCGCCCACGCTTCGCTTTTGTAGTCCCACAATTGACCGAACGATTCTTTCAGCAGGTACGCCGTGTTCAGCCGCTTGTTCGCCGCCAGCAACATCTTCAAAGAACGTCTGCCATCCAGTGTCAGATTCTCGTGGTTGGAAAGCAGCACGTATTTCTGCCCCTTGATGTAGCTTTTATCCTTGCCCTGAAGACGCGCGTATTCCATCTTCCTGACTTTGTCCAAGGCATCGCCGAGATGCTTCATGATGTGAAATTTGTCGAACAGGATGGCGGCCTGCGGCGCGCGCTCGTTGGCGACGTTGCGGAAGGGTTTCCACATGTCCATCACTGCAAGACTGATGCCCTTGGCCTTCTTCTCTCCCAGCCAGTCATAGAACTGCCGCATGCTGTCCTCCGAGCGGTCTGCGCCGCCAAACCAGATGGGACGATGCCGGATCAGGTCGCTGACCACGATGCGATAGGTGTGCCCTTTGCGGATCGAGATTTCGTCGATGCCAATCGCTTTTGGAGCGGGTGTTCCGGCACGTTCCAATTGCGCAGTCATGTATTGCTTGTCCAGTTCCTTGACGGTGTGCCAGTCCAGATTCAACTCTTCGGCAACATCCTTGATGGTGCTCGCCCGGCAGCGCCTGCCCACGTACCAGGCAAACCGCTTGGTGTAAAACGGGTTGTCGGCCAGAAAGTCGAGTCGTTCGCGCTTCACTTTGCCGCAATGCCGACACTGCACTCGCCTGATGTCGATCTCCAGATAGATGCGTGTGTCGCCACAGGAGAGGTCTCGAATCCGTCGGAGCTTCTTGTCGTACCAAGCAAAGTGCGTTCGGCCACAGGCGTTGCAGACTGTTTTTTTGAGCGGCGAACGAGCGTGATGACCCGCGCTTTGGAATCGCCGAAGATGCCGCGTATCTTTTCCAGGGGGCGAAAGAAGGGGAATCGGTATGCGTCAAGCAGGCGCTTGCGTTTGGGTGAAATGGACACCGGCAAATCCTCCCGTTTTCTGAAACAGGTACAAAATGGATTCTGCCATATACCGTATGGCTTGCAGAGGCATTCATGCTAAATTCCGCCCACTCGATTACGCGAAGACCCTGTTTTTTATTGATGCAGTTCCCGGCTCACGCGGCACTTGTTGTTGATAGAGCGCCCCAATTGGAGGGCATCAGTTTGCAGCAAAGCGGGGGTAAAGTGCAGGCGATCATCCAGCTTTCAACGCCAGTGCGTTTCGTGAAATATACGATGCCCAGCAAATATTCCAAGTATCTGGATATTTACTACGAGCATGCTGACGATTCTGTCCCGGCAAATGTTTGGTCTGACATGGAAAGCATATTGACTGAAAAGACAAAACTAACACCCGCATTTGTTGTGAATACGCGCGACCAAGCCACACATCCCAGACTGTCGGTGGCATTTGACGGTGAACTGGAGGCCAGCGTAAAAGCGGGGGCGGATGGCCGCAGCTTTGTGATTATTTTTCATATTCCCCCTGCCCTGTTTTCATTTGGTTGCAGGTATCCCGGTTCGTATGTCCAGGCACCCGGCTGGATATGCGATGAACCGGTAGAAGGCTGGCTCATCACAGCGGTAGGCACTGCTGAAAAGGAACAGTTCGCCGGCGATGTATCCAAACAGACCGAAGAGGCAGCGGTAAGAGCCAGACAGTCTATGGGTGAACAGATGGATGCCAGGATGCTACGCGTAGCGCAAGACTACTTACAGCAAACTAAACCTGACGACTCAGCCACGCGCGACGCAGTGGCTATGCTGGAAGCTGGAGTACCACTCACACAAATTAAACAAGTTGCTGCCACCGATGCATTCGGCGCTTATTCAGTTTCGATAAGTCATGTTCCCCGCAGCGCCCGCGAGATGATTTTGCAAAAGAGCAAAGTCATCAAAAGCGCGGTCGGCCCCGATGGGCGGGTTTATGTTCTGGTGGGGATGAACGAGTAGGCTGCCGCGTGGGCGCAACGGCGAAGAAATTTTAAGGGGTAATTATGTTGAAGCGATGGATGAAGGGTTTGCTTGCGGGGCTGTGTTTGATGGGCATGGCAGGTGGAGCGATGGCTGCCGAGCCGGTGAAGGCGGAGATATTTGTGCAGTTGGGGCATAGTGATTCTGTGAATTCAGTCGCTTTTTCACCCGACGGACTCACTGTTGTTTCAGGCAGCAGTGACAACGCCCTCAAGCTGTGGGATGTTGCCAGCGGTCGTGAATTGCGCACGCTGAACGGTCATGGCTATATGATTATGTCTGTCGCTTTTTCCCCCGACGGTCGCACCATTGTTTCAGGGAGTAGGAACAGGATCACTTTGTGGGATGTCGCCAGTGGACGAGAGTTGCGCACACTGAACGGGCATAACTGGAATGTAATGTCAGTCGCATTTTCCCCTGACGGTCGTACCGTCGTTTCGGGTAGTAAAGACAAAACACTCAAGCTGTGGGACGTTGCCAGCGGTCAGGTGTTGCGCACACTGAGTGGGCATAGCGATGTGATTAATTCCGTCGCCTTTTCCCCTGACGGTCGAACTATCGCTTCGGGTAGTAAAGACAAAATTCTCAAGCTGTGGGACGTTGCCAGCGGCCGGGAGTTGCGCAAGCTGAGCGGGCATAGCGATGGAATTAATTCCGTCGCCTTTTCCCCTGACGGTCTCACTATCGTTTCGGGCAGTTGGGACAAAACCCTCAAGCTGTGGGACGTTGCCAGCGGGAGTGAGTTACGCACGCTGAGCGGGCTTAAAGCTTCTATTACCTCCGTCGCCTTTTCCCCCGATGGTCGCACCTTGATTTCTGGTAGTTTTGATAAGACCATTAAACTTTGGGATGTCGCCAGCGGGCAAGAACTGCTCCCCCTGAACGGGCATAAAGGCATTGTGAATTCCGTCGCCTTTTCCCCTGACGGTCTCACCGCCGTTTCGGGCAGTTGGGACAAAACCCTCAAGCTGTGGGACGTTTCCAACAAACGCGAGTTGCGCACGCTAAGCGGGCATAACGACCGCGTAAATTCCGTCGCCTTTTCCCCTGACGGTCGCACCATCGTTTCGGACAGTTATAACAACACCCATAGTTTGTGGGACGTTGCCAGCGGTCGTAAGTTGCGAACGCTGAACGGGCATAGTTCATATATAAAAAACGTTGCTTTTTCCCCTGACGGTCGCACTGTCGTTTCTTTTTATATTTTGGAAAACACCCTCAAGTTAACGGACGTTGCCAGCGGTCGGGAGTTGCGCACGCTGAACGGTCATAGCGATTGGATTGAATCCGTCGCCTTTTCCCCTGATGGTCGCAGTATCGTTTCAGGTAGTAAAGACAAAACCCTCAAGCTGTGGGACGTTACCAATGGTCGCGAGATGCGCACGATGAACGGGCATAGTGATGGTATTGAATCCGTAGCCTTTTCCCCTGATGGTCGCACCATCGTTTCGGGTAGCTTTGACGACACTCTCAAGCTGTGGAATGTCGCCAGTGGGCAAGAACTGTACACACTGAACGGACATGGCGGCATTGTATATTCCGTCGCCTTTTCCCCCAACGGACATCTCATCATTTCGGGCAGTACGGACAATACCCTCAAACTATGGGACGTTGCCGGCGGACAAGAGTTACGCACTCTGAAAGGGCATCAATCGGGAGTAACTTCTGTGGCGTTCTCCCCTGATGGAAAGGAGATTATTTCAGGCAGTTTTGACAGCACGGTCCGTCGCTGGAATACGGCTACCGGAGCAGAAATCGCCCAATACGTTAGTTTCGACGACGGCGAATGGGTGACCATCACCCCGGAAGGATATTTCGACGCTTCCGAAAATGGCGACAAGCATCTCAACATCCGCATCGGCAACACCGTATCCGGCATCGACCAATACCGCGAGTCGTTCTACCGCCCCGATCTGGTCAAACTGGCGTTGTCGGGCGGTTCGATCAAGGAGTTTCGCAATATCGCCACTGTGAAATCTGCGCCCTCGGTGCAGATTGTCAAAACAGCGGAATCCACCAATGAGGCCGAAGCCAGCGTGACGCTGAAGCTCACCGACACGGGCGGCGGCATCGGCGATGTGCGCTTGTATCTGAACGGCAGCGCGGTGGTGCTGGACAATTCGCGCGCGCTGAAACGGGTGGTGCAGGACGATGCCAATTCCACCCTGCGCACTTACACCCTCAAGCTGGTGAACGGCAAGAACAGCCTGCGCGCCATCGCGTTTAACGCGGACAATTCCATGCAGAGCACGGATGCGCTGTATGAAATCAGCGCTGCGTTCAAGGTGGCTGGCAAGCCGTCGCTGCATGCCATCGTGGTGGGCATCAACGAATTCAAGAACCCGAAACTTCAGCTCAAATATCCGGTGGCGGATGCGCAACTGTTTGCCGAAACGCTGCGCAAATCGGCTACGGGATTGTTTGAAAAAGTAGAAATAAAAATGCTCACCAGCAAAGAGGAAACGACCAGCGGGAATATCAAAAACGAGTTGACGGCGATGCGCACGCTGAACCCGGACGATCTGTTCGTGTTTTATGTGGCCAGCCACGGCACGGTGGATGATGGCGAATATTTCCTCATCACGTCCAATGTCGGCTCGACTTCGACCGAGCGTCTGAAGGCGGACTCGCTGCCGCAGAACGAAATGAAAGAGTTGATCGCCAACATCCCCACCACCAAGAAAGTGATCGTGCTGGACACCTGTAATTCCGGTGCGCTGGGGGATGCCTTGCAGAGCGCCATGCTCACGCGCGGCATGAGCGAAGACACTGCGATCAAGATTCTGTCGCGCGCGGTGGGTTCGACCATTCTCTCCGCTTCAACTTCGACGCAGGAGGCGCTGGAAGGTTACAAGGAGCACGGGCTATTCACCTACGTGCTGGCCGAAGGTATGAGCGGCAAGGCGGACAAAGGCCGATCCGGTTTCATCAAGACGACCGACTTGGCGGACTATGTGGATAGCGAAGTGCCCGAGCTGGCGGAGAAGATTTTCAAGCGGGCGCAATATCCGAATATTTCGATCAGCGGCCAGCCGTTTCATTTGGGCAAGGTCGGGACACCCTAAGCCTGTCGAGCCGGAATCAAAATGGAACAGCACAACCCACCCCATCCCCCTCCCCCTCCTAACCTCCCCCTTGAAGGGGGAGGAACTTGACTCCCTCTCCCCTTCAAAGGGCGGAACTTGGCTCCCTCCCCTTCAAGGGGAGGGCTGGGGTGGGGATGGGGTGTTAGTTCACGACAAAATCTTTTCGCGTTTTGACATCATTGAACTGATTAGAGACTAACGACAAGGCGGCACAGAAAAGACCTATCATTTTGATTTTAATATACTCACCTTGCCAGCAAGCCAATGAATACGCCACTCTCCAGCGATTACATGACGTAGATGGCCTATTTTCGGGCATCTACACGAGGTGGGTATTTAAAAATTTTCTTGGAAAGATCAATACGGAAATATCAGCGATGAATAAACAAAAATTTCTCCGCGCAAGTTGCCTTGCGCTAGCCGTGACGGCGGCGAGTTTGGCCGCGTTGCCGGTCTATGCGCTGGACGGGTTCAGTTACGAGCAAGGCATGGCTGCAATCGATGGCAAGGACTATGCGACGGCCTACCAAATTTTCAAAACGCTGGCGGACAAGGGTGATCCGTCTTCGCAAAATGCCATGGGCGTGCTTTACCAAAACGGGATGGGTGTAGCGGCAAATCCTGCCGAAGCGGCGAAATGGTTCAGCCTCGCTGCCAAGCGGGGCAACGCCAAGGCGCAGGGTAATCTGGGGGCGATGTTTTTCTTCGGCGATGGCGTAAGCAAAGACATCACGGAGTCGGTGAGGCTGTTGAAACTTTCTTCCGATCAAGGCTATTCGGGAGCGCAGGCGAATCTGGGCGTGCTGTATCGCGACGGCATCGGCGTGAAGCAGGATTACGCGGAAGCGGCGAAGTGGCTCAAGCTCGCGGCTGAACAAGGCGAAGCGGCGGCACAACTGAATCTCGCCACGTTCTACGAAGATGGCGCGGGCGTGCCCAAGGACATCAAATTAGCCTTCCACTGGTATCGACAAGCCGCTGAACAGGGCGAGGTGAAAGCGCAGGTTTATCTGGGCAACCAATACGCCGCCGGTGATCTGGTGACGCGCGATTTACCGGAAGCGGCCAAGTGGTATCGGCTGGCCGCAGCACAAGGCAGCGCGGCGGCGGAGCACGGATTGGCAGTGCTTTATTACACTGGCGGCGGTGTTGAAATGAACAAGGCCGAAGCGGTGAGATTGACGCGCAGCGCGGCGGAAAAAGGCTTTGCCAAGGCGCAATACAATCTCGGCGCGATGTATGTGCAAGGGGACGGTTTGCCCAAGGATTATGCGCAGGCGCTGGTCTGGTTCTCGCGCGCCGCCGAGCAAGGCCACAGCGGAGCGCAGTTCAATCTCGGGCAGTTGTACGATGAAGGTTACGGAACGGCGAAGGACTACGCGCAAGCCGCGAAATGGTTTGCAACTGCCGCCGCAGCGGGCGAGGCCGACGCGCAAAATAAGCTGGGTTTTTATTACTCCAAAGGCTTGGGTGTGAAGCAAAACGATGCGGAAGCCATCAAGTGGTTCAAGCTGGCGGCGGCGCAGGGGCTGCTTCAGGCGCAAGCCAATTTGGGCATGATTTACGAGGATGGTTACGGTGTCACGCCGGATATTGCGGAAGCGATGAAGTGGTACAAGCCCGCCGCCGAAAAAGGCGACACTTCCGCCCAGAACAGGCTGGGCGATATTTTCAACGAAGGAAAAAGTGTCCCGCAGGATTACGGGGAAGCAAACAAATGGTATCGCATGGCCGCAGAGCAAGGCGACGACCGGGGACAGCACATGCTGGGCGCACACTACCTGTTGGGCTTGGGATTTACCAAGGACGTGGCTGCCGCTTTGAAGTGGGAACAGCTTTCCGCCGCACAAGGAAATGACTCGGCAGAAAACGACCTCGGCTACATGTACCTGAACGGGGAAGGTGTGGCGCAAAATTATTCCGAAGCGCTGAAATGGTTCAGGCTTGCAGCAAAACACGGCAATGCGATTTCGCAAAGAGCCATTGCCTCTATGTACGAGAAAGGCATAGGCATCACCAAGGATACGACACAAGCAATCAAGTGGTATCGCCTGGCGGCGAAGCAAGGCGATGCTGAGGCGAAGAAGGCGCTGAAGAAGCTGGGAGCGAAATAACCGCGCATGCGCCCTCGCCTGCTTGCAGGACAAAGCAACGACGAAAAAATATTTGCTGAAAAAATACCAACATAAAACATCCGGGAGGCCTCATGTTTGATACACATCGCGTCATTCGATTCATGGCAAGTTTGTTTGCCGCTGTTGTTCTGTTTATGCCGATGCACGGAAATGCTGTGCAGGAAATTCGTCCCACGGTGGTTGCGCAAGCCGGTGTCAACGGAAGCTTGGTGGTTTCCGCTAGTCTGAGATTGGCCGCGCTCCTGGATTCCAACGTGGTTTACGTGGTCGATCTTTCGACCGGGCTGCTGTTGCGGCGCGTGGAGGCCGTGATGGCAACGGCCATCGCATTGAGTGACGATGACCGCTATTTGGCGATAGGCGGCGCGAATCTTGAAGTGTTGGATTTGGTAGCGGGCGAGAGCGTCATTTCGCTGGATGGCAAAGTCGGTGGTATCGGATTTAGCGGCGATGGGCATTGGCTCGCCGTAAGCACAAAAAATGAAGTCATTCAGTTGCCGACAAGTCTGAGGAAAATTGCGCCCCAACTTCCGCTTTCCATTGCAAACGCATCAGCGTTGGGCGGGCGTGGTGTCGGCGCTGCCTGTACCGGTGCGCACATTTCCCTGAGCACCGATGGGCGGCAGCTTGTCTGCGCCACATCTCATGACGACAGTTACGGCTGGGCATTAGTGGATATGGCGACGGGTACGGTGCGCAATCAGGAATCTCCCCCGGTAGTATTTGCCGCAGTCACCCCCGATGGTCGCAGTGTGCTGGAGATCTCGGATGCCAAGCGCATGGCCAGACTGTACGATGTTTCCAATCCCGCAAGGGTGCAGGAAACCCGGCTGCTGTCAGACCCGGAAAAGCAGGAATACTTTGTAGGCTATAACCAGTCCATCGGCTTCCGCGACAATGCCGAGGCCGTGGTGCTGCTGGGTCATCAAGTACACCGCATCAGTCTCAATCCCTTGCGCGCAAAGAAATTGGATGCCTCGCTGGCCGATACGCTATCGGGCTACCAGACTCAATTTGGAATGGATCCCGCAGGCCGCGTCCTCATCACGACGAGGCACTATGATTTGGCAGACCGGTTTAAAACCGGCGAGACTCCCCTGTTTCATCTGCGTGATTTGGATGCGCTGGAGCAGCCGCCTTTTCGCACCATCTTCACCCCCGAAACAAATTCGTTTGCAGTACAGCCCACCGCGCAAGGCCTGCTGCTGGCGCAACGGTTTCGCGATCGGGCACGCGTGACCAATTTGACGACGGGAGCCGTGCTGTATGAACAGTCCGGCTTGCGCGGCATCGGGGTGCGAAACTCAAGCGTAAATGCTCTGGTGGATGCAAGCGGACGCAAGGCCTATTTTGAACGCGACCTTGACCGGCGCGATGAAGAATCGGCAACCAGTAACGCGCGCAATAAAGACAAGTGGGCGGGGTATGGATTGATTACTGCCGAAAAAAACAAACTCCGCGAACGAGTGCTGGTTGACTTGACGACAGGTCACCGCATTCCGATCAAAACCCAATGGCAAAACGAGCAAATTATAACGAGCTTCTCTCCGCCACTGGGTGCCCTGTTCTCACCGTTGGGAAATTTCCTGCTGACCATCGGGGAAGACTATCAAACCGAAACCGATCTGGTAGCCACGATTGACGGTTCAGTCATTCATACATGGCGCAGACCCGATGCTTTCGCACATGCGCTAGCCAATGGTTTATGCGCCTTCTCCGACGATGAAAAGCGGCTGTTTTGCGGCGGCAAGGTGTTCTCGATTCCCGATGGAAAATTGCTCGTGGATATCACCGGGCAGGCCAAGGGTGAAATCCGAAAAGACATGATGAGCCCCGATGGGCGCTGGCTGAAGTATCGCGACGATGATAGCCGAACTCATGTGTTGTCGATTGTTTCGGGTAAAGAGGTACTGACGGAAGCCCCGGTGTTCTGGGCGAAACCCTCATGGTCGCCCGACAATCGCCTCATTGAATATGCCGAACGCGAAACGCCGAATACGACGATTTACAGTTTTTCTGATTCCGGTGAAGTTGCACAAACGAAAGTGAGTTTGAATGATTGCACGCGCCCCATTTTGACAGGGCAATCCGTAATTGTTTGTCTGAGCGAAGTGGTTTATTCGGGGAACAGCGGACATCAATTGGTGGGCAGACTTCAGACGGTTCAAATTCATGACGAAAAAACCGGGCAGCTCATCAAACGCTATCCGCTGCCGCTCACGGGAGGGTATGCGTTCTCGCATGATGGTCGTCAGTTGCTGCTCGGCACGGACAGCGGTCAAACGATTCTGGAACTGAAATCCGGCGAAATGATTGCCAACCTTAGCGTCGGTAGCGACGACTGGGTGATCTCCTTGCCCGAAGGCTATTACACCGCCCCTCGCGGCGTGAACAAACTGATCGCCATCCGCAAAGGCAACCACGCCTACTCCTTCGACGAATTCGATTTAACGCTGAACCGCCCCGACCTCGTGCGCGAACGTCTCGGTGCGCCCGCAGCGCTGGTCAAGGCGCTCAAGCGCGCGCTAGCCAAGCGCGTGCAGCGCTTCGGTGTGATTGACGAAGCATCGCGCCCCACGGTGGAAATCGAACAAGCCAGCCTGCCGCTGCTGACCGATGACGCGCAGATCAAAGTCGCCTTCAATGCCGAAGCGGTCAAGGGCGCAAAGCTCACACGCGCGCAGGTGTATGTGAACGGCGTGCCCACGCTGGGGCGCGATGGCATGGCGGTTACGCCGGATGCCAGCGGCAAAGTCAGCCAGCAATTGCCAGTGGAACTCACTCCCGGCAGCAACCGTATTCAGGTTTCAGTGTTCGATGACAAAGGCATCGAGTCCTTGCGCGACACTGGCGTGGTCACGCGCAAGGCCGCCCCTGCGCCCATCACGCGCTACGTGCTGGCGGTGGGCGTGTCGCAATATCAGGATGCCACGCTCAACCTCGACTACGCCGCCAAGGATGCCACCGACCTGGCCGCCGCCCTGCAACGCAGCAGCCCCGGCATAGAGCGCACCGTGGTCAAGACACTGACCGATGCCGAAGTCACCCGCGACAAACTGCGCGATGCGCGGCAATTCTTCGCCGAAGCCAAGCCGCAGGATCAAGCCATCGTGTTCATCGCCGGACACGGCTTGCTCGACGACAAGGACGATTACTACTTCGCCGGATACGACATCAACGCCAACAATCCAGCGGCCAACGGTGTACCGCTGCCCGACATCGAAGACCTGTTCGCCGACACCAAAGCGCGCCGCCGTTTGCTGTTGCTGGATAGCTGCCACTCCGGCGAAGTGGATCACGACATGGAACAGAAATTGGCCGCCCTGCCCCAAGGCGTGAGCGGCACGCGTGCGCTGAAACTGAAGAGCGACGCGCCAAAACCGGCCAACAGCGAAGAAGCCGACTCGACGCAAGCCGTGGCCTACGTCACCGAGCTATTCGCCGACCTGCGGCGCGGCGTTGGCGCGACCGCATTGGCCTCGGCCAGCGGCACCGAGCTGGCGATGGAATCGGCGCAATACAAAAACGGCCTGTTCACTTCCGCCGTGCTAGAAGCGCTGAACGACCAGAGCACCGACACCGACGGCACCCGCTCCATCGAAATGAGCGAACTGCGCGACCGCGTCGCCGCCCGCGTGCGCGCCTTGAGCAACGGCACGCAAACACCCAGCACCCGCGTGGAAAACTACGACGAGAATTTGCTGATGAGCGCATGGGAGGAGGCGAAGGAAGAGCCGGTGAAAACGGCGACCAAGAGCAAGGGGAAAAAGAAAAAATGATTTCACTCGCGATAACATGAACATACCCGCAAGCCCCTATTGGCGGGCATCTGCATCAACCGCATGTCGTAGATCGCCTATCGGCGGGCATGTTCAGCCGGGGTGTAACGAAATTAGCCGCCCAATACAAGAAAGGATCAACATGAAGCTCTCTTCCCTGATATGCGCATTTTTTATTTCCCTGACAACGCTGGCTCAGGCCACGCCAGCCTCGACCGAAGTGGTTTTGCAGAACGTGCGGGGGGTTGGAATCGCGGCGGCGAGTGCGGACGGGCGGCGCTTGGCTATGCTGGGAGATGGCGAGTTGATCCTGTGGGATGTGCCGTCCGGTTTGAAAATAAAATCGGTGCCACTGACTTCGACTAACTTTAATCAAAATGGTGGCGATGGCGCATGCGTATTTGAACGCATTACCTTTCTTGCGGGTGACAAGAAGGTTGCGATAGGCGGCACGTGTGGCAATGGAAATTTGTTAGATCAGGTTGTTGATATTGAAAACAGCCAAACGGTTCATTATGGTCATTACACTCAGGGTCGGGGAGATTACTCGCCTGATGGCGAGTTGCTGGTGTCGATGGACATGGAGCCTAAAGACGGCCTTCAATTGAAATTGGCCCGGGTGAGCGATGGCAAGTTGATTAAATTTCAGCCCGGCGTTGTGGGAGGTAATGAGTTTGCGGCCAAAGTGATTTTTCTGGATATGAAAACCGTGGCCGTTTGCGGCGATGGGGGTTCCAGTTGGAGAGTTCACGACCTGAATAGCGGGAAAGAACTTTTTTCATTTGCGTCAGGCGACCGTTGTCGTGAACGACCACGCATCAGCCAAGATAGGCAATTCGTAATTTATCCAACGTGGGACAGAGCAACAAAAAACCTCATGCTCCTGAAAGTTGAGGGGGAGGTGAAAACCAAGTTGCTACCGCAACACAATAACGATGCGCTCGAAGCAACTTCAGCCCGTTTTATTGAAGGGGGGCATCAAGTCGAACTGCGCGGCATCAACACGCAAACGAAATATCCTTACGTGGCAACTGTGGATGTTGCCACCCTGCAAACTACTTCATTTGCCAGCGCAGACAAGGCACTGCCTGAAAATATAGGCGAGACTTATCCGCTGCTTGATGGCAAGTGGGCGGTGAGTAATACGCCGAACGGCGGTTTCGCATTATGGGATGCAGACAAGGCCAAACTGCTGCGCAACTTTGGCTACAAGCTGAAAAATTTTTCAAAAAGCATCTGGAGTCCCGACAGCAAATTGTTGGCGATTGCGAAAGAGGCAAGTGAATATCGGCCAAAAATGAATCCACTGGTTTCGATTCAATTTCAGATATGGGATATGTCCACGGGCAGGCTGAAGCACAACATTCAATTCCAAACAGAAAATATTCTCACGGATATTTCTTTTTCTCCCGACAGCAGTCAATTGCTTTGGGCCAATGCCAATAAAGGGATAACGACCTTCGATCTCAAGACGGGGCGCTTCGGCACAATGTTCGCTGACAAGTATGTTGATCATTGCCAAATTTCCCCTGATGGGAAATGGCTGATTGCACAAAACAGGCATCAAATGGAAGAAAAAATAGGGGAAATAACTGTTTACGAATATCCATCGGGGCGAGAAGCGGCCAATTTTGAAGGGGATCGTTTACAGTTTTCTAGGGACGGGTCAAAAGCGCTCGTCCTAATTGCTAATACTCATGAGCATCAATGGTCTAGGGATGGGATGAAATTGCTCGAAAACGAAGCGGGCAGCGTTTACCCTGTCCTCGTTGGGAAATGGAAATTCGGCGAGAAGTTATTCACAACTACGGGAGCAATTTCGACCAATCCAGATTTCACCTTGTGGGCCGAGTTTGAGTATCGATTTGGTGATACGAATTTCTATGTGTGCGGCAAAGATTTTTATGCATGCGGAAAAAAGCACACCCGTGTTTTTCGACTTCAAAACAGCACTGCCAAACCGATCTTCAGCCCCAATGGCGAGTTAATGCTGCTTCCCGACGAGAACTATATTCAAACGCTCTATTCCGCGAATATCAAAGGAAAAAAGCTGCAAGCCATCAATAAGCTGCATGTCTTCGATGGCCGCGAAATTGATGAGTCATATCTCTGGTCACCAGACAACAATTTCCTTGCCGAAATAAAAGAAGGAGCCATACTTTTGCGCAACGGCAAGACCGGTGAGCCCATCGCCGATCTGATCGCGCTAGACCAATCCGAAAGCGTCGCCGTGTTGCCCAGCGGAGAATACCTTGCCACCAAAGGCGCGATGCGCGCGGTCGGTTTTACCGTCGGCATGACCCCTTACACCTTCGAACAGTTCGACCTCAAATACAACCGCCCCGATGTCGTGCTCAAAGCGCTGGGCAAAGCGCCGCAGCGGCTGATAGACGCAGCGCGGCGGGCTTACGAAAAACGTCTGGCGCGCGCGGGGTTCACCGAGGCGATGCTGGCGACGGATTTCCATTTGCCGGAGGTGTCGGTCAAGCGAGAAGGCTTGCCCGTTTCCACTTCAGCGCCAACAGTTACGTTGTCCATCGCTGCCAAAGATAGCCAAGTTCCGCTGGATCGTTTGCTGGTGACGGTAAACGATGTGCCCTTCGACGGGCGCATGGCGGGGATTGATCTCAGGGCGGCGAACAGCAAGCAGGCGGAGCGGATGGTGGAAGTGCCGATACTTTCCGGCAGCAACCGCATCCAGGTGTCGGCGCTCAACGCGCAGGGCGTGGAGTCTTACCGCGAGACGCTGGAAGTGCGCGGCGATATGCCCGCCGTGCCGGGCAAGGTTTACGCGCTGACCATAGGCGTGTCGCAGTACCAGAACGCGGAATACAACCTGCGCTATGCCGCCAAGGATGCGAAAGATGTGGGCGCGCTGTTTAATGCCGCACCGCGCGCGGCGGGCAGCAGCATCACGCCGGTGCTGGACACGCAGGCCACGCGCGAGGCCATTCTTCAGGCGAAGAAGGTCTTGCTCGAAGCCGAGCCCAACGATGAGGTGGTGCTGTTCCTAGCCGGGCACGGCATGCTGGACGACAAGCTGGACTATTACTTCGCCACCACCGACATTGACTTCGAGCATCCCGCGACCAGCGGGCTTTCCTACGACGACATCGAGAACTTGCTCGACGGGGTGAAGGCGCGGCGCAAGCTGCTTCTGATGGATACCTGCAATTCGGGCGAGCTGGACAAGGGCGATGTGGAAACCACCACGCTGGCGCAGAACGATGCGCCCAATGCAACAATCAAAGTGCGCGCCGTCGGCTCGCGTAGCCTGAGAAGAAACCCCGCCGCACTCGGACAAGGCGACCTGTCCGCCTTCCTCGCCGACTTGTTCGCCGACACCCGGCGCGGCTCGGGCGCGGTCGCCATTTCTTCGGCGGGCGGCGCGGAATACGCGCTGGAGTCGGACGAATGGAACAACGGCGTGTTCACCTACGCGCTGCTGGAAGGCCTGAAATCGGGCAGCGCCGACAAAAACAAGGACGGCGCGGTCACCGCTTCCGAACTGCGCGATACGGTGCAGAACCGCGTGCAAACTTTGACCCAAGGCAAACAGACCCCGACTTCGCGCAGGGAAAATTTGGCGGTGGATTTTGCGGTGTATTGAGTGATCCCGTGCCCGCGACATTTCGCGGCATAGGGAATGATGAACTGCTTTGAATCGATTGGTGGGCGGTACTGGGTTCGAACCAGTGACCCCTGCCGTGTGAATGCGTGTCTAAATTCCTTTGTATGCCCCATCAGATATGGGTTCTGTCTGTAGTTCAGAGAATAAATGTGCAAATCTGTGCAAATCACTTCGACAGCAGTACGGTTTTCAGGGCATTTGCGCGTTGCAGACATTCATCAAAGGATAGTTTGAAGTCGATTTTCTCGATCTCATCGAACACCGGCTGCATAAATGCCCGGCGTGCCGAGCACTGTTCTGTGAATACTGTGATGTTCTTCTCAAACACATGGCTATTGGCAAGGATATCATCGTAGTGATGGTCGATGACCACGGCTAGGTCGAGCAGGTCGCGTGGTGTCGCGAGGTCGCCGCGATACCATATCTTCTTGGCGACAATTTCGACCGGCGTTTCCAACAAGATGTTACGGCCGAGCACCTCATGGGCCTCGAACGGATTTGCGGTCAACGGCAAAGTTGCGACAAAGTCGATCTCCCCTTCTGGCAGGAAAAGCTTCACGTATTCGCTGGTGTCCTTGTACTCCGTAGCAACCGCCTCTCCCCTTCCACCCAGCCGCGGATTGACATAGCCGAGGAATTGCGGGTCCGGGAGAAAGATGTCGATGTCTTTGCTTCTACGGTGGGCGTAGTAGAACATCAGCACCGTGCCGCCGCCAAGGCTCCAGCGCGGCACAGTGATTCCGTCGGACGCGATGGCATCGATGAGGGCGTAGGCCTTTTCCAGCAGATTCCGCCACGGACCTTCCGGAAAGTGCAGTGGCGGCTTAACCAACGTGACTCCAGAACGGGTTCGGGGATTTGATCTCGGCTGCCACCTTGGCCAGATTCTTCCAGACCTGTTTGGGAGTGACTTTCTTCTTAGCAGCGACCTGCTTGACGGTGCAGGTCACCAGCGAGACGGGTGTCTCGTCGATCAGGTGCAGCACTTGTCCTTCCAGCCCCGCCGGAACCACGCCGCTGAGCATGAATTTTTCCAAGTCAGTTTCGGACATGACATTCTTGTAACTCGTATTGACGTTACCTAGGGTCATCTTGATGAAGTTCACTTTTCTCCCCGATGCAAACAGTGAGATTCCCACGTTTTCCGCAATCTCGGACAGTTTGACGGCACCGATATCTCCGACCTTGCCGTGCTCCAGGTTGACCAGTGTCACCCTAGAGACGTGCGAAACCCTAGCCAGCGTCTCTTGGGTCAGCCCGCAAGACACTCGCTCCTTTTTGATGATTGCGCCTATCGTTAAGATGTCCATGTTCTGAGTATAACACACGCTCCAATAATGTAAAGTTTACTTTACATAAATTACTTGGAGCCCCAAGGTCTCATTTCTCAAGTACTGCACGCTCAGTCCCTCTGCGAAGTCTTCAATACGACCTCCCCTTCCGCCCAACTGCATCCTGCTGACCCGGACAAGAAGACCAAGGCGATACTAAAGAAGCTCGCACAGGGATACCGCTTGCCGCAGCATGACCTGCCGTTGGCAACTCTGACCGCCGCCAATGCCGTCGATCCACGCTGGCCGCTGGCACCGGCAGCCCCGGACGAGCCGAGCAAGTGTATTGAACTGATTGAAGCGCATAAATTTAGTGGGGACGCATTAAAGCATCTCAGATCACCCTAGATTCTTGGCGAGCTGCGTGGGGTCTAAGTGGGTACGTGTGCAAAACACATGATTCTGGATGATAAACAATGATAGAGAATGATGCTAACTCATTGTTTGATTGGTGGGCGGTACTGGGTTCGAACCAGTGACCCCTGCCGTGTGAAGGCAGTGCTCTACCGCTGAGCTAACCGCCCGGTTGAGGGCGCGCATTTAATCATAGCCCTAACTCTCGGGTCAATTTCTTTTGTTTAACTAGCCCAACCATCTGTCGTAAAATGCGCGGCTTCTTTTCACGCTCACACATCAGGAAAGCCACATGACCGTCCGCACCCGTTTCGCTCCCAGCCCCACCGGATATTTGCACATCGGCGGCGCGCGCACTGCGCTGTTTTCTTGGGCCTATGCGCGCAAGCACGGCGGCACATTTATATTGCGTATCGAAGACACCGATGTGGAGCGTTCCACGCCGGAAGCCGTGCAAGCCATTTTGGACGGTATGAATTGGCTCAAGCTGAATTACGACGAGGGTCCGTTCTATCAGATGCAGCGCATGCCGCGTTATAAAGAAGTTATCCAGCAGATGCTGGCTGCGGGTCAGGCTTATTATTGCTACACCACGCCAGCCGAACTAGATGCCATGCGTGAGGCACAGCGCGCGCGCGGGGAGAAACCCCGTTACGACGGATGCTGGCGACCCGAACCCGGTAAAACTTTGCCCGCCGTTCCTGCCGATGCAAAACCGGTAGTGCGTTTCAAGAACCCGACCGATGGCGTTGTCGCATGGAAAGATATGGTCAAAGGCCACATCGAATTCAGCAACACCGAACTGGACGATCTCATCATCGCCCGCTCCGATGGCACACCGACTTACAACTTCTGCGTGGTGGTGGACGATTGGGACATGGGCATCACCCAGGTGATTCGCGGCGATGACCACGTCAACAACACGCCGCGCCAGATCAATATTCTCAAAGCGCTCGGCGCGACCATACCAAATTACGCGCACCTGTCGATGATCCTCGGCGACGACGGCACCAAACTTTCCAAGCGCCACGGCGCTGTGAGCGTGATGCAATACGACGAAGACGGTTACCTGCCGGAAGCTGTCATCAACTACCTCGCCCGTCTGGGTTGGTCGCACGGCGATGAAGAAGTTTTCTCGGTGGCGCAATTCTGCGAATGGTTCGACCTCGATCACATCACGCCTTCCGCCGCGCAGTTCAACACCGAAAAACTGAATTGGCTGAACAACCATTACCTCAAGCAGACCGACAACATTCAATTGGCGGAAATGGTGCGCCCGCGTCTTGAAGCGCGCGGCATCAAAATTGGAAACACGCCCGACTTAACGGCCATCGTCGGTTTATATAAAGAACGTGTCGCCACGTTGAACGAACTGGCCGATGCGGCGGAAGTGTTCTATATCGACCTGCACCCGGAAGCAGCAATACTCGACGCGCAACTCTCCGCAGAGTCCATCCCTGCCCTGCGCGATCTGGCGCAACAATTCGCCACGGTTGCTTGGGAGACCGCCGCCATCAGCGCAGCCATTAAAGAAGTGATCGCCAAGCACGGATTGAAAATGCCCAAGCTCGCCATGCCATTGCGCGTGATGCTCACCGGACAAACACAGACCCCATCCGTGGATGCTTTGGTGACGCTGTTCACGCGCGAAATGATCATCGCGCGCATCGAAAATAATCTCTCTAAAAAAACCGCCTGAGTTGCTTTACAAGGTGGGGGTGCATCACTATAATGCGCGCTCTTTTGGAGGTCGTCGGGGGTATAGCTCAGCTGGGAGAGCGCTTGCATGGCATGCAAGAGGTCAGCGGTTCGATCCCGCTTACCTCCACCAAAAAGAAAAAGTAGCACCGCAGTCCCCTTCGTCTAGAGGCCTAGGACACCGCCCTTTCACGGCGATAACACGAGTTCGAATCTCGTAGGGGACGCCAAATACAAAAGCCGGAGAATCACTTCTCCGGCTTTTTCTTTTCTTCAAACAACGCTGAACTACAACCCGCTCAACACTTTTATATGCGCCATCGCGCTGCGTCCCAGCGCGTGCAATTCATATCCACCTTCCAGCACCGAGACGATACGTTTTTGGCTATGTCTCTCCGCAACATGTTTCAGCTGTTCGGTAACCCATTTGTAATCCGAGTCCAGCAATCTGAGCATGGACATATCATCCTCACGGTGCGCGTCAAATCCGGCGGAGATCAGCAGCAGTTCCGGTTTGAATTCTTCCAGTGCCGGAAGCCAACGCTGAGTGACGGCCTCGCGGAACTCGGCGCTGCCCGCCCCTGCCGCCAGCGGCACGTTGATGATGTGCTCGTTGCCGCTGTCCGCCCCGCTGTAGGGATAGAACGGGTGCTGGAAAGTCGAGCACAACATCACGCGCGGTTCGTCCTTGAAAATTTCTTCCGTGCCATTGCCGTGATGCACGTCGAAATCGGCGATGGCGACGCGGTGTAAACCATGTGCGGCCAGCGCGTGTGCCGCGCCGACGGCGACATTGTTGAAAATACAAAAGCCCATGGCGCGCGCGCGTTCGGCGTGGTGGCCGGGCGGGCGGATATTGCAAAACGCGTTTTCAACTTGCTGCGCCATCACCAAATCCACCGCCATTACCACCGCGCCCGCAGCGCGTAATGCGGCGGGATAGGTGAACGGGTTCATGGTGGTGTCGCCGTCGAGTTCCACCGTGCCGTGTTTGGGTGCTGCGGCGGCGATGGAGTCGAGGTAGTCGGCATCATGCACGCGCAACAATTGTTCACGCGTGACTTCGGGCGCATCGTGGTGTTGCAAATATCCCAACAAGCCCGAGGCGATTAATTGATCTTCAACAGCGTGAATACGCGCCGGACATTCCGGGTGGTGCGCGCCCATGTCGTGTTTGAGACAGAGCGGATGTGTGATGTAAGCGGTCTGCATGTCAGGGAACAGTAATAGTACGGTGCTATCATACCCAACGAGCCAATCACAGGGAATGAAAAATCATGGGCAAGCATTATCTCAACCCGCTGTTCGCACCCAAATCCGTGGCCGTATTCGGTGCCAGCGACCGTCCCGATTCAGTCGGCCAGATCGTGTTCCAGAACATGCTGCAATGCGGCTTCAAAGGCGCGCTCTACCCGATCAATTCCAAGAACCCCGAAGTGCAAGGCCAGCGCGCTTACGCAACTATTGCCGAAATCGGCCAGCCGGTCGAACTGGTAGTGATCGCCACGCCGCCGCAGACCGTGCCCGGTATCATCGAAGAATGCGGCATCCACGGCGTGAAAGCGGCGGTCATTATTACCGCCGGATTCGGCGAAGTCGGCACAGATGGCGCGGCACTGGAACAGCAACTGCTGGAAGCCGCGCACCGCTACAACATCCGCTTGATCGGCCCCAATTGCCTCGGCATCATGCGCCCTTCCATCGGGTTGAACGCCACCTTCAACAAGGGCACGGCCAATGTCGGCAACATCGCGCTCATCTCGCAATCCGGCGCGTTATGTACCGCCATTCTGGACTGGGCGACACGCAATGATGTCGGCTTCTCCAGCGTGGTTTCCATGGGCTCTTCTACCGACGTGGACTTCGGCGAGATCCTCGATTTTCTGGTATCCGACCCCAACACCCACAGCATCCTGATGTACATCGAAGGCATCCGCAACGCGCGCAGCTTCATGAGTGCGCTGCGCGCCGCCGCACGCATCAAGCCGGTGATTCTAGTCAAGGTCGGCCGCCATCCCGCCGGCTCCAAAGCGGCCATGTCGCATACCGCCTCGCTGGTCGGCGCGGACGACGTGTTCGATGCCGCCGTGAGCCGCGTCGGTGTGGTGCGCGTGCAGACTGTCACCCAATTGTTCACCGCCGCGCGCGCTCTGGCATTCGGTTTCCGTCCGGTCGGCAACCGCCTCGCCATTGTCACCAACGGCGGCGGCCCCGGCGTGATGGCGGCGGATCGCGCATCCGATCTGGGCGTAAGCATGGCCACGCTGTCCGAAAGCACGGTCGAATATCTCAACCAGCACCTGCCCTCCAACTGGCCGCACTGCAACCCGGTGGACATCATCGGCGACGCGCAGGCGGACCGCTATTTGCATGCCGTCAAAGCCTGTCTGGATGACGAGAATGTGGACGGCGTACTGGCCATCCTCACCCCGCAGGCGATGACCAAGCCGTTGGAATCGGCACAAGTGCTGATCGACATCGCCAACGAAAATGCGCGCAACCACCACGGCAAACCGCTGCTGACTTGTTGGATGGGCGAAACGCAAGTGGCCGAATCGCGCGATGCGTTTACCCACGCGCACCTGCCGCACTTCCGCACGCCCGAACCCGCCGTCGAAGTGTTTTCGCATTTGTCCGCTTACTACCGCAACCAGAAACTGCTGATGCAAATGCCGGGCCCGCTGTCGCACCACATCGAACCGGATGTGGAAAGCGCGCGCCTCATCATCGAAGGCGCGATGCAGGAACACCGCAAAGTGTTGACCGAGATGGAATCCAAGGCGCTGCTCTCCGCCTTCAATATTCCCGTGGCGCGCACCATGGTCGCGCACTCGCCCAGCGAAGCGCTGCTGATCGCGCAGCAACTCGGTTTCCCGGTGGCGATGAAAATCAATTCGCCCGACATCACGCACAAGACCGATGCCGGTGGCGTGGTGCTCAACCTGAACAATGCGCACGAGGTGCGCGCCGCTTACCAGCACATCATCGACAACGTGCAGCACAACCGCCCCAATGCCTGCATGAACGGCATTTCCATCGAACCGATGATCGTCAAACCGAACGGGCGCGAGCTGATGATAGGTGTGACCAGCGACCCGATATTCGGCCCGGTAATCACCTTCGGCGCGGGTGGCGTTTCTGTCGAAATCATGGGCGACCGCGCCGTCGCCTTGCCGCCGTTGAACAGCTTTCTGGTGAAGGATCTGATCCAGCACACGCACATCGCCAAGATGCTGGGCCCGTTCCGCAACATGCTTCCGGCCAAAATGGAAGCACTGGAAGACGTGCTGCTGCGCGTGTCGGAAATGGTGTGCGAACTGCCGCTGCTCAAGGAAATGGACATCAACCCGCTGATCCTCGACGAGAACGGCGCGCTGGCCGCCGATGCGCGCGTGGTGGTGGAATACCGCCAGCCCAGCGCCGACCGCTACGCGCACATGGCGATCTACCCCTACCCCACCCACCTCGTCAGCCACTGGCAACTGGCCGACGGCACCGACATCACCATCCGCCCCATCCGCCCGGAAGATGCGGTGCTGGTGAAAAAATTCGTACACGATTTATCGGACGAATCGAAATACTTCCGCTTCATGAACAGCGTGCAGGAGTTGACCGAAGACATGCTGGCGCGCCTGACGCAACTCGATTACAGCCGCGAAATGGCCTTGATCGCCGTGAGTGAAGAGCATGAGGTCGAAACCGAACTCGGCGTGGCGCGCTACTCCATCAACCCGGACGGCGACACCTGCGAGTTTGCGCTGGTAGTGGCGGACAGCATCAAAGGCAAAGGACTCGGGCAAAAGCTCATGTTCTCGCTGATGGAAGCCGCGCGCTCCAAAGGACTGAAAACTATCGAAGGCGAAGTGTTGAGCCACAACCACAACATGCTGAAACTCATGACGCGCATGGGCTTCAGCATCAAAGCCAGCGAAGAAGACGGCGGGATTATGAAGGTGAGTAAGTCACTGGCATAAGCACCTTCGCCGCAAGCCAGTAAATACGGGCATCTCCATCAAGTGTATGACGTAGATGCCCTATCCATGCGCATCTTCACGAGGTTGTGTTTTCAGAAAGCCAGTTGCGGGCAAATACAACTGCCTGTGCCAGATTGGCGGATGCCTCATCGCTCAAGCCCTCGCCCAACTCAAAGCCGTAACCGCGAATGCGCAGCAGAAAACAGCGCGGCGCATCCTCTCCATACACTTGGCGGAAAGTGTGCAGCAGCGCGAACGGGGTCATGGCGTGGCTGGTGTAGCTATTGTCCTGCGCGGCGCTGATTGCCGAAAATTGGTACGGCGCGGCGCATGACATATCCGCATCGACAAACAGCACCGCACAACGCCCCACCAGATCGGTGACATGCTCGACCTGCAATTGAAAATCTTCGATGAATTCGACCTGCGGAATTTTTTCTGATTGAAGCTGGCGCAGCAGCAACGGTGCGAGTGCGTCGTCGCCGCGCGATTCGTTGCCGATGGCGAAGAGGAGGATGGGTTGGGACATGGAGATTATTGTTGAAGCCCGTTCGCCCTGAGCTTGTCGAAGGGTGAACGGGCTATTTTGCCAAGCAAAAAACAGGCTTCGACAAGCTCAGCCCGAACGGTGTAAATTTATTTCGCAGCATCGCATGCAGCGCCGGATGTATTGCGCGTCAGCAAATCCACCCTCGCCCCCTCCGCATCCAGCAACTCCACCTCCAGCGGCATTTTGCCCAGCGCATGTGTGGCGCAGGACAGGCAAGGATCGAACGCGCGGATGGCGACTTCGATGTGATTCAGCAATCCTTCGGTGAGCTTGCGCCCGTCGATATACTGCCGCGCCACTTGGCGGATGGCTTCGTTCATCGCCTGATTGTTGTGCGTGGTGGAGACGATCAAATTGCAGCGGATGATCTGGTCGTTGTCATCCACTTTGTAGTGATGGATCAGCGTGCCGCGCGGCGCTTCGATCACGCCCACGCCGCGCGCTTGCCGCTCGCCTGTGCGCACCAGATCGTTGCCTTGCAAGTCGGCATCGTGCAGCAAATCGCGTATCACTTCGGCGGCGTGCAACATTTCGATCATGCGCGCCCAGTGAAAACCCAAGGTCGCGCCCGCCGCCGAGCCGCCGTTGAACGCCATAAATTCCTGGCGCTGCGCTTCGGCCAACGGCGTGGGAATGAAGTCGCATTGCGTCACGCGCGACAGCGGCCCGACGCGATACCAGCCCGTTTCCGGCCCGAGGCGGCGCAGGAACGGAAACTTCATGTACGACCACGGCTTCACGTCCTCAAAAATTTCTTTCCAGTAATGGCTGGTGTCGTAATGGTCGAATAGCGTGTGCCCCTTCATGTCGCGCGCGCGCAAGCCGCCGTGATACAAATCCAGCGCGCCGTCTTCACGTACCAGGTTCAGCGTGTGCGCCTTGAAGCGCCCGAAGTTGTCGTAGAGATCGAGATTCTGCTCATACAACTGGCGCGCAATCCCAACAGATTCGCGACTCCACGCCACGATCTGTTCGATGTCTTTCAGCAGATAGTCGCGCTCTTCAATGCTCACATTTTTGTTCACCCCGCCCGGAATCGAACCCGTGCCGTGAATACGTTTGCCCGCCGTGATGCGAATCACCTCCTGCCCGAATTTGCGCAACAACACGCCCTGCTTGGCGATCTCGGGATACGCGGCAGCGATGCCAACGATGTTGCGCTTCGCCACATCCGAATCGAAACCGAACAACAGATCGGGCGAACACAGATGGAAAAAATGCAGCGCATGCGATTGCAGAATCTGCCCGTAATGCATCAACCGCCGCACCTTCTCCGCCGTCGGCGTGAGCGTCGCGCCGACGATCATGTCCATCGCCTTGGAAGCCGCCAGATGATGGCTCACCGGACAAATGCCGCACAGCCGCTGCACCATCACCGGCGCTTCCCAGTATGGCCGCCCCTGAATGAATTTCTCGAAGCCGCGAAACTCCACAATGTGCAAACGCACCTGCTGCACATGATCGTTCTCGTCCAGCAGCAACGTCACCTTGCCGTGACCTTCCACGCGCGTCACCGGGTCAATGGCGACGCGGCGCAGGGTCTCGGGGTGGGCGGCGGTTTCCAGATCAGAATTCATTTACACCTCATTCCTGTCCACGAAAAACACGAAAGGCACGAAAAAATATGGTTGGAATTTTCGTGTTTTTCGTGTCTTTCGTGGACAAAGGTTTTCAATCATATTTAATCAGCCCATGTCCCAACTCCGGCGTTTTGCCCGCAATCAAGTCGGTGAGAAATTTCCAGATGGCATCGGCGGACGGAGGACATCCCGGAATGAAGTAGTCGATTTTTACCACTTCGTGCAGCGGATGCACTTTATCCAGCGGTAGCGGCAGCTCGGGGTCGTTCGGGATATGGCCAGATCGGAAGAGCGTCGTGTAGGGAAAGAGTGTAGATCTCGGTGGTCGCCGTATCATTAAAAAAAAA
>FZPU01000078.1_pt1 | contig 46692 bp, 52 predicted proteins | sample 1534781 | NCBI WGS metagenome assembly FZPU01 (sample SAMEA104161949, study PRJEB21768) | metagenome | isolation source: underground water
TTTTTTTTTAATGATACGGCGACCACCGAGATCTACACTCTTTCCCTACACGACGCTCTTCCGATCTGCAACAAGTTGACTAGCCCATCGCGTGAAGATGCCCGTCAATAGGCGATCTACGTTGTGTGCAACGTGCAGATGCCCGTATTTGCTGCCTCGCGGGCAAGGTGGCATTTGAAAAATTAGCGCAACGCGTAATCCGCCACCAGCCCGGCAAACACCGCCGCGCCGAACCAGTTGTTGTGCAGAAAAGCCGCGAAGCATTTTTCGCGGCTTCTTTGTTTGATGAGTGTGTAGTGGTGATACGCGATGCCTTCGGCGACGATCAAACCTGCGAAGTAGGCCAACCCCAAGCCCGCCATTAATCCGACGACGGCCAACAATAGCAAGGTGATGCCGTAGCACACCATCACGGCCAGCACGTCGTATTTGCCGAAGAACAGCGCCGAAGAATGGATGCCGAGGTGGATGTCGTCGTTGCGATCAACCATTGCGTATTCGGTGTCATACGCTATCGCCCAGAAGATGTTGGCGAGTAGCAGCAGCCACGCCACGGGCGGTACGTTGCCTTGTGTAGCGGCGAAGGCCATGGGGATGCCGAAGCCGAAGGCGATGCCGAGGTAGGCTTGCGGGATGGCGAAGAAACGTTTGGTGAACGGGTAGCTGGCGGCGAGGAACAGCGCGGGAAATGCCAGCAACCAGGTCAGCGGATTGAGCGGCAGGATCAATGCAAACGACATCAGCGCCAGCGCGATGGCGACCCACAACGTTTCGCGTTCGCTGATCTTGCCGCTGGTGAGCGGGCGGTCTTTGGTGCGCTCGACGTGCTTGTCGATGTGGCGGTCGGCGTAGTCGTTGACGGCACAACCGGAGGATCGCATGAGCACGGTGCCGAGGGTGAAGATGAGCACGATGTGCCACGCGGGATGGCCTGCGCTGGCGATCCACACGCCCCACAATGTCGGCCACAGCAAGAGCAGGATGCCGATGGGACGGTGCAGGCGGGTGAGTTGGAAGTAGAGGTGCAGGCGTGTGGTGAGGTTCATGCGGCGATTTTAACCCGCCGCACCATTCTGCCAATAGCGACTAATTCCCTCTCCCGCAGGCGGGAGAGGGTTAGGGTGAGGGTCGTTGCGTTGATTCACTTTTTGCTACAACACACAGACCCTCATCCCCAGCCCTTCTCCCGCCTGCGGGAGAAGGGAGTAAATCAAAATGCTGAATGAATTATTTGAGCCGAAATATCTGCGGCAGAAAAACTTCCGTCACCAGCAGCGGTGCGCCGTGCAGATAAAACAGCGAGCGGCGCGCCCAGAGTCTGTCGGGTGCAACGGCCAACACGGCAGATGCGCTGCGATACAGCGGATGATGCGCACGCAGCGCTTTGAAGTGCAGTGGCTGGCGCATCACCAGCGGGTGGGTGAACAACAGGCTACCGAGCGAGCGGTTGCCCAAGCCGGTGATCGAAGACCATGCGCCGCGCAAATCGTCTTGCAAACAAGCGCTGTGCGCAAACACCACGGGCTGACCGTCAGCGTACAAAAACACTTCGCGCGAGTAGGCAAGCCGGTGCGGTGCAATGGATAGCAGCGCGGCTTCGTCGAAGGCAATGCGCGCCAAACCGCTGCGCACGGGTTGCACAGCGAATTGATCGCAACGTTGCCGGATGCGTTGCGTGAGTGAGCCATGGTCGTGCAGCCACGGGCGCAATGCAGGAGCGCAACCGAGGGATGCGCCGTTCCAGAAATGGTCAAGGGTGTTCATGTTTTGAAAAACCTAACCCACCCCAGCCCTCCCTTATCAGGGAGGGAGCAAATCTGCTCCTCCCCTGATAAGGGGAGGTTGGGAGGGGTTTCAGACCTGCAAAAAATCATGCTTGTTCGCCATCCATCGTTGTAAGTGGGCGCGCGCCACGTCGGGTTGCTCGCGCAATAATTCGTCGGCGATTTGTCGCGCCTGATCCAGCAAATCTTCGTCCTCGCGGATGTCGGCGAAGCGCAGCATGGCGACTCCGCTTTGTCGCGCGCCTAGCAATTCGCCGGGGCCGCGCAATTGTAAATCCTGTTGGGCGATGACGAAGCCGTCGTTATTCTCAAAGATGATTTTCAATCGGGCGCGCGCCAGTTCGGACACGGGTTGCTGGAACAATAACACGCATAAACTTTCTGCCGCGCCGCGACCGACGCGGCCGCGCAGTTGGTGCAGTTGCGCCAGCCCCATGCGTTCGGCGTGGTCGATCACCATCAGGCTGGCGTTGGGTACATCCACGCCGACTTCGATGACGGTGGTGGCGACCAGCAGTTGCAGCGCACCGGATTTGAACGCGGCCATGACCGCCGCTTTTTCGGCGGGCGGCAACCTGCCATGTGCCAGCCCCACGTTTAATTCGGGCAACACTTCGCTCAATTGCTGATGCGTCTCGATGGCGTTTTGCAGCTCGACTTCCATTGCGTCCGATTCTTCGATCAGCGGGCACACCCAGTAGGCTTGCCGCCCTTGCAGACAAGCGGCGCGCACGCGCTCGAACACTTCCTCGCGCCGCGCATCGCTCACCAGCTTGGTCACGATGGGCGTGCGTCCCGGCGGCAGTTTGTCGATCACCGACACATCGAGGTCGGCGTAATAACTCATGGCCAACGTGCGCGGGATGGGCGTGGCGCTCATCATTAGTTGGTGGGGTTCGCGGGTTTGTAGGTCGGGTTTCAACCCGACAACTGCGTCAGAATCAGCGCTGGCTTGTCGGGTTGAAACCCGACCTACATCGTGAGTGGTCATCTTGCCTTTATTACGCAACGCCAGCCGCTGCTGCACGCCAAACTTGTGCTGCTCATCCACGATCACCAGCCCCAGTTTGTGGAACTCGACCGCCGCTTGAAACAACGCGTGCGTGCCGATGGCCAACAGCGTGTCGCCGCTTGCGATGCGTTCTACCGCCGCCGTTTTTTCTTTCTTCTTCAAACTGCCGGACAGCCACACCGGTTCAATGCCCAGCGGCAGCAGCCATTCGCGCAGTTTGAGGTAATGCTGTTCGGCGAGGATTTCGGTCGGTGCCATGAACGCGACCTGATAGCCGTTCTCGATGGCTTGCAAGGCAGCGAGTGCGGCGACGATGGTTTTGCCGCTGCCCACATCGCCCAGCAACAGGCGCTGCATCGGGTGTGACTGCGCGAGGTCGGCGCTGATTTCGCGCCACACTTTTTGTTGTGCGTTGGTGAGGGTGAATGGCAGCTTGGATAGCAAGGCATCCGTCAGCTTGCGCTGCGGCTTCAAACTTGGCGCAATGTGTTTGCTGCGTTCGCGGTGATGCACGCGCATCGACAATTGCTGCGCCAGCAACTCGTCGAATTTGATGCGCCGCCACGCCGCGTGGCTGCGCTGTTCCAGCGTGCTCGCGGAAATATCCGGGGTCGGGTTGTGCAACAGACGCAGGCTGTCGCCGAAGTCGGCGAGATGCAATTTTTGCAGCAGCGCGGGCGGCAAGGTATCGGTCAATGGAATCGCTTCCAGCGCATTCACGATCAGCTTGCGCAACACCGGTTGCGACAGTCCGGCGGTGGTCGGATAGATGGGCGTGAGGCTTAGCTGCAACGGCGTGTCGTCATCCACCGCGTGACATTTCGGATGCACCATCTCCAGCCCGAAATAGCCCATGCGCACTTCGCCGATGGCGCGAATGGTTTTACCGAGCGCGAGTTGCTTCTGCTGGCTGGGATAAAAATTCAGAAAGCGCAACGTCAGCTCGTCATTACCTTCCTGCAAACGACAAATCAAACTGCGGCGCGGACGGTACATCACTTCGCTGTGCGTGACGACTCCCTGCACCTGCGCCGTCGCGCCCGCGTCCAGCGCGCCAATCGGCGTGAGGTGCGTTTCGTCTTCGTAGCGCAAGGGCAGATGCAGCAGCAGATCGGCGCGGTGATGGATGCCGAGCTTGGCCAGTTTGGCCAGCGTGGCGGGCGGGATTTTAGCGGGGGGCTTCATGCAACTGCCCGTCAAATGGCGATCTACACAACATGCTCATGAAGATGCCCGTGTTTGTTGGCTTGCGGACGAGGTGCGGCTACGAAGACTTGCGTCTGGCAATAAAGCTCTTTTGTTCAGCCGATGCCCGCCGCATTCTGGCGATGGATTCAATCTTCTCTTCCCACGATTTTGATTGGGAATCTGCACGGTAATTGGCCTTGGCCATCACCACATATTCCAGAAGATTGGGGTTTGAATTATTTTGTTTCATCATCGTTCCAATTCAGAACATTTTTGGTTTTGCTTTCGAGCTTGTAGCGGAAAACCAATTGATTCAACGCCAACCTATCCACTTTTCGTTGCTCAATAAAAGAAGCAACACGGTAGAAGTCTTTCATCCGTCCCGTATCAAGCGCAATCGCGCACAGATATTCGGCTGTAAAGATTTTTGTTTCGATGTCGCCGTATTGCACAGCTACCGCTTGCCTGACCGCTTCTTCAACCAGCGCGTTGTAGGCGGGCAGGATTTGCACAGGCCAATCGCCGAAAACAATGTACTCTTTTTCTATCCGTCCACCCAGTTGCTTTAGGGCATCGTAAATGGGCGACAGTGATATTAAAACCGAGTTCTCACTGGCAGACATAAACAAAAACACATCTACGTCTTCGGTGTTGGTGGCTTCAATGTAGAAAGATGCGGCAATCGCGCCGCCGATTGCGTAATCGTCGATTACGCCAGCTTTCTTGATTAGGTTCAGGGCATGCAAGGCTGCTTTCATGTCGCTCCATCACTCTTGACGTTACACCCGCTAGTTCGCCAGCCCGGCGAAGCGCGTGTCGGCCATTCTGAGGCGGTCCGACATCACGCGCAGGAAGGCGCGGTTGAAGTGCAGCTGGCAATGGTCGGAGAGTTGCAGCAGCAGTTTCGGTGCAATTTTCAGCACGGTGACTTCGCTGCTGGCGGTGACGGTGGCGGAGCGCGGCACGACTCTGCCGCTGATGTAGGCCATTTCGCCGAAGCAATCGTCGCCGCGAATCAGGTTGAGCAGGTGGCCGTTTTTGGTCACGCTCACGCCGCCTTTTATCATCACGTAAAAATCGTCGCCCATTTCGTCTTCGCGCATCAGCACGGTTTGCGCGGGTTGCTTTTGCCATTCGCCGATGCGCAGAATTTCCCATAGCTCGATGTCGGTGAAGTCGCGGAACAGCGACATATCGCGCAGAGTGGAAAATTTTTCGGTGTCGTTGGTTTCGACGAGGGCGCTCTGCTCGAAACGCCCGAGCGAGGCGAGGTCGCTGCCGAAATCTTTCCAGTTTTGATAGCGCTCGCTTTTCTCCTTGTGCATGGCGCGCAGCACCAGCCGCTCCAGTTCCGGCGGAATGCTGGGGCGGTGCGCGCGCAGCGGCGGCGGCTGGATGTTGAGGATCTGGTGGCACAAACTGGCCAGGCTTTGCGCCTGATACGGCGACTGCCCGGTGAGCAGGCGGTACATCACCACGCCCAGCGAATAGATGTCGGTCTGATGCGTCAGCACTTCGCTGCGCACCTGCTCCGGCGACATATAGCTGGGCGAGCCGAGGTTGCTGACTTGCGTGCGTTCCAGATCGTGAATCACGGCCGCGCCCATGTCGGAGATTTTGATGTCGCCGTCTTCGGTGAGCAGCATGTTGGCGGGCTTGATGTCGCGGTGGATCACGCCGTTGAACTGCGCGTAGTTCAGCGCGCGGCAGCACTTGAACATGTATTCCACCACGCGGTCGATCGGCAGCAAATTATCCGGCTCGGCGTATTTTTCCAGCGTGCCGCCGCTCACGTATTCCATCACGATGTGGCTGGCATCGTCGCCGATCAGCGCGTCGTAGATCGCCACGATGTGCGGGTGCGACAGCTTGCCCACCAGCGAGGCCTCGTTGTCCAGCTGGCGCTGGTGCAGCTTGCCCAGTTTCGGGTCGTTCAAGATTTCCTGCTTCAACACCTTGACCGCCACCTGGCGTTTGGCGAAAGAATCGAAACCGAGATACACGGTGCTGGTCGCCCCCTGACCGAGAATTTTGGTGAGGGTGTATTTGCCGATGATGATGGGTTGCTTCATTTGCATGGAATTATTTTTGCCTGTCGCGGCGGATTAGCTTGCGTTGTTCTCAATCGGCCTGCAACACGAGTACGCCGTCCGCTTCCACCAACGCGCCGCGCGGCAAGGTGGCCACGCCGACGGCGGCGCGTGCCGGATAGGGCTGATGGAAATACGTCGCCATGATCTCGTTGACGCGGGCGAAATGGGTGAGGTCGGTCAGGTAGATGTTGAGCTTCACCACATCGTCCAGACTGCCACCGGACGCGGTGGCCACGGCGCGCAGGTTCTGGAACACGCGGTTGACTTGCGCTTCGATGCCTTCGACCATGGTCATAGACATGGGGTCGAGGCCAATCTGCCCGGAAAGATAAACGGTGTTATCCACGCGCACCGCTTGCGAGTAAGTGCCGATGGCGGCGGGGGCATCGGGGGTTTGAATAATTATTTTATTGGACATGGTGTCCTCCTATGGGTCGAGTGCGGCATTTTAGCTTACTTGCTTGGAGAACCGCTCATCGGCCATGCGCAGGCGGTCGGCCAGCACATACAGAAACACCTGGTTGAAATGCAGCTGACAGCGGTCGGACAGTTGCGACAGGTGGGACGGTTGCACTTTCATCAAAGTGATCTCGCTGTTGGCGGCGACGGTGGCGGAGCGCAGCATCGGCTTGCGGCTGATATAGGACATTTCGCCGAAGCAGTCGCCGCTGCTCAGGGTGTTGAGCAACCGGCCATTGCGTATCACGCTGACACCGCCCTCGATCAGCACGTAGAACGCGTCGCCCGGATCGCCCTCGCGCATCACCACGGTCTTCGCGGGCTGTTTGTGCCATTCGCCCACGCGCAATATTTCCCACAGTTCGATGTCGGTGAAATCCTGGAACAACTCCAGCTTGCGCAGCGATATGAATTTTTCGTTTTCGTTGATCTCCAGATCGCCTTTTTCGAAGTGGCCCAGCTCGGCCAGTTCGTTGCCGAAGTCGCGCCAGGTGGCGAAGCGCTCCGACTGTTCTTTCTGCATGGCGAGCAGCACGATGCGCTCCAGTTGCGGCGGCAAATCGTTGCGCAGCAAGGTGGGGCGCGGCGGCGGCTCGTGCATGATCTGCTGGTACAAATGCGCCAGATTTTTCGCGTTGTAGGGCGAGCGCCCGGTGAGCATGCGGTACATCACCACGCCCAGCGAATAGATGTCGGTCTGGTGCGAAACTTCGTCGCCCTTCACCTGCTCCGGCGACATGTAGTTGGGCGAACCGACATTGCTCTGGGTCTGCTCGGTGTCCAGGCGGATGGCCGCGCCCAGATCGGAAATCTTGATCTCATCCACACCGGCCAGCAACAGGTTGGCGGGCTTGATGTCGCGGTGGATGACCCCTTTGAACTGCGCGTAATTGAGCGCGCGGCAACACTTGAACATGTATTCCACCACGCGGTCCAGCGGCAGCAGATTGTCCGAGTGCACGTGTTTTTCCAGCGTGCCGCCCGGCACGTATTCCATCACGATATAACTCGGGTCGTCGCCGATCACCGCGTCGTAAGTCGTCACGATGTGCGGGTGAATGAGCTTGCCCGCCAGCGCGGCTTCGGTCTGCAATTGCTTGCGGTTCTGCTTGCCGCTTTTCGGATCGTCGAGGAATTCCTGCTTGATGACTTTGAGCGCGACCTCGCGGTCGGCAAACGGGTCGTGCCCCAGATAGACCACGCTGGTCGCGCCCTGTCCCAGTTTGCGGATCAGACGGTATTTGCCGAGTTGGGTCGGGTTGGTCATTCGGTGGCTCGCGGTTATTGGAGAGGTGTCCAGGACGTGTGGCAATTTACACAAGTGAGAGCGACACGACAACCAAGATTGCTGTTTTTCTGGAATGCTCATTAGCCCCGACAGCGCTATTCCCCTTGCCGGAGGAGGGAATGGTATCGCCCACCTTTCTCGCAACACCTATCCGGTTTACTATCCGCCCCGACATCGCCACGAGGCCGTTTGCCACTCAATGCATAACCATCCATCCATCGAAAGTTCGGTCGCGTTACGCTCGCTGATTCATGCCAAGCGCAAGAACGGGCAAATGACCGAGGCGCTAGTATTGGCGCGGCTGGGCGTGCGCATCGCCAAACAAGAGCGGATTGCCGACGACCCCGACGAGATGTCGCGCCTGGCGCTGGTGCGTTATCTGGAACTGATGCCGGACGATGAGCAAGTGCGCGAGGCGCTGGCACAACTGCCACCGCACAAACCGCCGCGCGCCGATCTGCGTCGCGGCTTGCTGTGGGCGTTGTTCATCACGGGCAGCATTTTTTCGGCGGCAGCGATTCACTTCAACGGCTTGCCGGAATTGTTCGCGCCGGCGCTGGCGAATGTGCCGCCTATCACGGTGAAAGCGCCCTCGCTTGCCAGCGCTTCCGCCGTCCCCGCCGTAAAAAAAATGATTGAAGATGTCACGCCCATCGTCATCCGCGCGGTGGGCGATGTGGTGCTGGGCAGCAATTATCCAAAGTATCGCCTGCCCGATGACAACACCAAAAAACGCATCGCGGCGCTGCATCAGGAACTGAGCCACGCCGATATTGTGGTGGGCAATCTGGAAGGCGTGTTGTCCGATCACGGCAAGTCGCGCAAGGACACTACCAAGCATGGCTTGTTCACTTTCAGGATGCCGGAAGCTTATGCGGTGACACTGCGCGAAATGGGTTTTGATGTGATGTCGCTGGCGAATAATCACTCCATGGATTTCGGCGAAGCAGGACTGGCATCCACCCTCAACGCGTTGAAGGCGAATGGCATACAACCCATGGGTGTGCCGGGAGCCGAGATGCCCAGGATCAAAATCAGAAACACCACCGTGGCTTTTTTGAATTACAGCTACTTGCCCGCATTCGCGCGCATCGACGACGAGCAACGCATCAGATCCGAAATCAAACAGGCGCGCGCCAGCGCCGACCTGGTGGTGGTGACCGTGCATGGCGGCAAGGAAGGCACCATCGCCATCGGCGCACCCGATGGCGACGAATATTTTATGCACGAATTTCGCGGCGACATGTTGAAGTTTTGCCATCTGGCTATCGACTCGGGAGCCGATGTTGTATTCGGCCACGGACCGCACGTGGTGCGCCCCTACGAGATTTACAAAGACAAACCCATCTTCTTTTCGTTGGGCAATTTTGTCGGCTACCGCTCGCTCTCAACCAAAGACAAACTTGCCAACTCCATCGTGGCCGAAGTGCGCTTCAGCCCCAAAGGCAAGTTGCTCGGCGCGGGAATCATCCCGTTGAAGCTGGATCGTTCCGGCATACCCAGCGTGGATTACAGCGCTGCCAATCTGGATGCGCTGGATAGCTTGCTTGCCGAGCAACTGGAGAAGCGTCCGGTGTTGCAACTCGCCACGCGTGCAGCGGCAGAGTTATCTGCGCCTTTGCCCGCCTCCGCTGTAATATCCGCTCCCCCGGTGGCGCACTGAAATGTCGTATTGAAAAAAAGGTGTTGTTGATGGAAAAGAAACAAAAACTCCGCTTGGCTTGGTTGGTGCTGGGTGCATTTTCTCTGGCGTTGTTCAAGGCGGCAGGTTGGCATACGCCGTATGGGTTTCGCATGTCTGCGCCCGCAGCGAACGAAAATCATCTGGCAACAAAAATTGGCATTGGTCGTTTCGACTCTTCCTTCGCTTCGAGCAAACTGCACGTACAGACACACGCCGCTTCGCTGGTCGAATTAAATGACGGCAATGTGCGCGCGTTCTGGTTCTCCGGCAGCCGCGAAGGCGCGGCGGACGTGACCATCAACAGCGCGCTGTTCGATACCGCGCACCATACGTGGAGTGCCGAGCAAACCGTGGCCGGACGCGACAGCACGCAACGCGGCCTGCACCGTTACATCGCCAAGGTGGGCAACCCGGTGGTGACGCGCGCGGCGGATGGTTCGCTGTGGCTGTTTTATGTCACGGTGTCTGTTGGCGGATGGGCGGGCAGTTCAATCACGCTGATGACTTCAAGCGATGAAGGGGCAAGTTGGAGCGCGCCGCGCCGTCTGATTACTTCGCCTTTTCTCAATATCAGCACGCTGGTGAAAGGCGCGCCGTTTCTGTATGCCGACGGCAGCATGGGCTTGCCGGTGTATCACGAGTTCATCACCAAATTTGCCGAAATATTGCGCCTCGACCGGAACGGCCAGGTGATCGACAAGCAGCGGCTGGCGGCGGGCGGACAAGGCACGTTGCAGCCGGTGGTATTGGTGCGCAACGAGAAGCAGGCGTTGGTACTCACGCGCTATGCGGGCAATGACAAGGAGCGCCGCGTGATCGGCATCGCTACCGAAGACGGCGGCAGGCGCTGGGGCAAGCCCGCAAAAACCGCTTTGCAAAATCCCGATGCGGCATTGTCCGCGCTGGTATTGCCCGACGGCAAGCTGCTGACCGTGCTGAACAATCAGGAACAGCGGCGCGATACATTGAGTTTGCAAATTTCCAGCGATGGCGGAAACACCTGGCGCGAGTTGCGCCGATTGGAAGATATGAGCGCGGTTTGCAGCCAGGCGCTGGATGAGAATAAGTGTCTGGCGCTGGTGGGCGATCTGGCGCGCAACAGCGATGCCAAATTGGAACAGGCCGACGCGCAGCAAATAGCGGGCTATGTGGATTCGGCCAAGGTGCGGGTGCGCGCGGAAGGCGGCTGCATCTTCGAGTTTTCCTATCCCTATATGATCCAGACGCGCAACGGCGATGTCCATCTGGCCTATACCTGGAACCGCACGTTCATCAAGCATCTGGTGTTCGATCAGGCTTGGTTGCAGCAGCATGCGCAGGAGAAAAAGCAATGATGTCATTTACCGATTGGACCGGACTGTCCGGCCTCGCGCTGGTGTGGATGCTGCTGGCGTTGCACTTGGCCGCTCGTTTCAAATTGCCCAAACAGAGGCTGCTCGCAGTCGCGGTTTATTGCGCGGTGATGTTGCCGGTTTTCGGCCTGTCGCTGGCGGGCTGGTTGCGCGGCATGGTGGGCGACTTGAGCATCAGCAGCGTGTTGCTGTTGGGTGCGGCGCTTTACGCCCGCCTTCGTCCCGATGCACAAGCAATGTGGGATGCGCGCGAACGCTACGGCTTGCTGTTTTTGTTGAGCGTGCTGGCGTTGATGCTGTATCCGTTCGCACTGGAGCTGGGCATGCTTGACCCGTATCGATCCGGGTTTGGCGGCATCGGTTTCATCATGATGCTGGCGCTGCTGGCATTCTGGACGTTGCGCCGCAACCTGATGCTGTTGCCGCTGGCGATTGCGCTGGCCTTGCTGGCGTGGACGGTAGGTTGGTACGAATCCACCAATCTGTGGGATTATTTGATTGATGCGCCGCTGGCAATCTATGCGCTATTTATGACGATAAAATTATTACTACTCAATGTTCGCAGGGGGAAACGTGCCTAGATTAAACCGCAACGACTATCGCACGCTGACGCTGGCCGCGCTGGGCGGCGCGCTGGAGTTTTACGACTTCATCATTTTCATTTTCTTCGCGGCGGCCATTTCGCAACTGTTCTTTCCGCCCGACATGCCCGACTGGCTGCGGCTGGTGCAGACCTACGGCATCTTCGCGGCGGGTTATCTTGCGCGTCCGCTGGGCGGCATCATCATGGCGCACTTCGGCGATTTGTTCGGGCGCAAACGCATGTTCATGCTGAGCATCCTGCTGATGGCCGTGCCCACGCTGCTGATCGGTTTGCTGCCGACTTATGCCGTCATCGGCATCTGGGCACCGATATTGTTGCTGGCCTTGCGCGTGATGCAAGGCGCGGCCATCGGCGGCGAAGTGCCGGGCGCGTGGGTGTTCGTGGCCGAGCACGTGCCGCAGCGCCATGTCGGTTTCGCCTGCGGCACGCTGACCGCCGGATTGACCGGCGGCATCCTGCTCGGTTCGCTGGTGGCCACCGCCGTCAATCGCAGTTATGCGCCCGCCGAACTGCTGGCCGAAGGCTGGCGCGTGCCGTTCATTATCGGCGGCGTGTTCGGTTTGGTGTCGGTGTGGCTGCGCCAGTATCTGCACGAAACGCCGGTGTTCAAAGAGATGCAGGCGCGCCAACAATTGGCGAGTGAATTGCCGTTGAAAACCGTGGTGCGCGCACACCGTCCGGCAGTGGTACTCACCATGCTGATGACGTGGCTGCTTTCCGCCGCCATCGTGGTGATGATCCTGATGACCCCGACGCTGGTGCAAAAATTATTCGCCATTCCCGCCGCTACCGCTCTACAGGCCAACAGCATCGCCACTTTGTTTCTGAGCGTGGGCTGCATCGCGTTCGGCGCAATGGCCGATAGATTCGGCGCAGGACGGGTATTGGCGCTGGGTTGCGTGGCCTTGGGTGCGACTTCGTGGTTGTTCTATCAGCAGATGACTGTCGCGCCGGAAAATATTTATGCGCTGTACGCGCTGTGCGGATTTTTTGTCGGCGTGATCGGCGTGATCCCCAGCGCCGCCGTGATGTCGTTCCCGCCCATGGTGCGCTTCTCCGGCCTGTCGTTTTCCTACAACGTGGCTTATGCAATTTTCGGCGGACTGACTCCGGTGCTGGTCAGCCTGCTGTTGCCGCTGGATAAACTGGCTCCGGCGCATTATGTGGTTACACTGAGCGTGCTCGGCGTGTTCATCGGACTTCATCTCCACCGCCAGAGTAAGGTTATCAGCTAATATTCTTTGTGCGACAATGCGCGCCGCAAATTAGAGCGCAATAAGCGCCAGCGCTAACTTAATTCAGAATAGGAAAGAGTTCTTGGACAATCTCAAACAGTTGATCGCGGCAGATATGGCAGCGGTAGATGCGGTGATCCGCACCCGCTTGCATTCTGAAGTGGCGCTGGTCAACCAGGTTGGCGAATACATCGTCAACAGCGGTGGCAAGCGGCTGCGTCCGGCGCTGGTGTTGCTGTCCGCGCAGGCGTTCGGCTACAGCGGCAAACAACAACACGAACTGGCGGCAGTGGTGGAATTCATCCACACCGCGACGCTGTTGCACGACGACGTGGTGGATGAATCGGAGCTGCGTCGCGGGCGCGAAACTGCCAATGCTTTGTTCGGCAATGCCGCCAGCGTGCTGGTCGGCGACTTCCTGTACTCGCGCGCGTTCCAGATGATGGTCGAAGTGGGCGAGATGCGCGTCATGCAAATTCTGGCCGAAGCCACCAACGTCATCGCCGAAGGCGAAGTGTTGCAGCTGCTCAACTGCAACGATGCCGATGTCGATATCGCCAACTACATGCGCGTGATCCATTGCAAAACCGCCAAGCTGTTCGAGGCGGCCATGCGTCTGGGCGCGATCATCGGCAAAGTCTCCGCCGCCGAGGAAGAAGCCGTTGCCAAATACGGCATGCATCTGGGCACCGCGTTCCAATTGATCGACGACGTGCTGGACTATTCCGCTGACGAAGCGCAGACCGGCAAACATCTGGGCGACGATCTGGCCGAAGGCAAACCCACGCTGCCGCTGATCTTCGCCATGCAGCACGGCAACAGCGAACAGACTGCCGTGGTACGCAACGCCATCGAACAAGGTGACATGGAAAAATTCGCCGAAGTCCTGAAAATTATTCACGACACCGGCGCGCTGGACTTCACGCGGCAGCAAGCTTTGCACGAAGCGGAGGCCGCTTGTGCGGCAATCGCATCACTTGCCGATTCTAAATACAAGCAGTCTCTGTTAGAATTGGCTCACTTTGCCGCGACGCGGCAATTTTAGTTTTAGTTGTTTTAGTTTCAAAACAGGCCGTCCGGCCTGTATGAGCGGGGTGTAGCTCAGCCTGGTAGAGTACTGCGTTCGGGACGCAGGAGTCGGAGGTTCGAATCCTCTCACCCCGACCAATCACAATTGGTCATCGCTGCAAAATCCAAAAAATCAACAACCCAACCTCACGGGAACGCCCGTCAATAGGCGATCTACGTCATGCGCTTGATGGAGAGTGGCGTGTTTACTGGCTTGCGGGCGAGGTGGGCATATTGAATTACCAAATACAGCGCACGCCGTAGTCGGACAAAGCGGTATCTGCGGTAACCAGAAACAAATTTTCTGTCTTGGCTTGGCTGACCAGCAGACGGTCAAACGGGTCGCGGTGATGTAATGCCAAATTTTCGACTGTGGCGATATGCCTCAATTCGATGTTGAGCATCGTAAATCCGTTTTTCTTCATTTGCTCCGAAACAAAACGTTCTACGGGTTTCTTGAGCTTGAGTTTGCCGATACTGGATTTGATTGCCATCTCCCAGCAACTCGCCAAACTCAAAAAGCAGGTGTTGCCCGGATCGGAAATGGCGATACGCGCAGCCTCGGACAATTCGGGCGCATCGCTTACCCACCACAGAAAAACGTGAGTATCGAGTAGCAGTTTCATTAGACGTAATCCGCAAAATCATCCAGCGGCGCGTCAAAATCGGCTGCGATAAATACCACTTCACCTTTGGCCGAACCGGGCTTGCGGCGAAGTGCGGTGGCAACCGGTGTCAGCTTGAGCAGCGGCTTGTTGTCGCGCGCAATGATGACCTCTTCACCCAGCAACGCTTTATCCACCAACTCGGAAAAACGCGACTTGGCTTGCGCGATGTTGAACTGGCTCATGTTGACCTCCTTGTTGGTCATATTGGAGGAGTAATGCTAACCGCTTATTGGCGAGAAGCAAACCGAAACGAAGTTTATGCCGGCAATTTCCTGCGCAACACATCCCGTTCAAACCACCACTTGTCGCCGACCATGACCTCCAGCTCCGCAGCCAATCGCGGCAAAAATAATTGCGGGTCGCGCAGTTGTAACCTGTCCAGCCAACGGTTCATTTCGTCCTGGTTTTGCACGTTGCTGTGGCGCTTGGCCACCATGGCGAGCAGGTTGTCGGCGAGGAAGCTGTGGCTTTCGTGTTGCTCGTCGTGAGCGCGCAGGTCAACCACGTAACGCGCGGTGATGGCCGCCACGGCGGCAGCGTCGGAGTCGTCCGGCGTTGCCTCAATCACGTGGATCAGCAAAGCAACTGTCAGCTCTGGGGCAACCGGAAAAGTCACCGCCAGCCAGATGCCCATGCCCAGCACCGCGACGGAATCGGCCTGTCCGGCCTGATACAACACGTTGCACGCCTCCACCGCATCCTGCCAAGATTCCTGTTGCATCGAAATGGCGAACGCCTCGCGCGCTATTTCCCACGCTTCCGGCTTGCACTCCAGCGCGTTCATAATTTCCGCGATGTCCAGTTGCAGCCGCGCGCGCGGCAAAAAGTCGGTGCGCGCCAATGCGTTTAATTGCTGAAGTTTTTCCGCGAGCTGTTGCTTCAGTTCGATCTGCTCTTCCGAGGTCAGGCCGTCTTTTGATTCCTTGAAAAAAGGGCCGAGGTTGATGTGGTTTTCTGTCATGCGATTGGTTGCCCAAAGAATCCATCAGCATTTATGTCCCCTCCCCCTTGCAGGGGGAGGGCTAGGGTGGGGGTAGAAACGTGACAGCTCAACGACTCTACCCCCATCCCAACCTTCCCCCTGCAAGGGGGAAGGAGTAGTTCGGCGCTAATTAATTATTCGGGCTAAATTGGAATAGTGAGGCCGACAGTTTAAACCAGTCGGCAGCCCTATTTTTGCCCGCACATCACCGATGCAGTCGAAGCGGATAGCGCCGCCCCGTATAATCGACAATTTTTCGGATACCCCGCCATGTGGTTTAAAAATATCTTCATTTATCGTCTGCCCGCCGACTTTTCCATCACTGCCGCCGCGCTTCAGGAAAAGCTGGCGCAAAAGCCGCTAATGCCTTGCAGCGGACTGGATAAACAAAGCCGGGGCTGGGTTTCCTGCCGGGGCGATGACCGTCTGGTGCATGTCGCCAACAAACATATTTTGTTCGCGCTGGGCGTGGAGCAAAAACTGTTGCCCGCCGCCATCATCAACAAATTCGCCAAAGAGCGCGTGGCCGACATCGAAGCGCAGCAGGGTTACAAGCCGGGGCGCAAGCAGTTGAAAGACATCAAACAGGCGGTGGCGGACGAGCTGCTGCCGCGCGCCTTCGCGCTGCAGCGCACCACCTATGCATGGCTGGATTTGACCAATGGCCGCCTAGTGATTGAAGCCGCCTCCTCGGCCAAAGCGGACGAGTTGCTGGAGCAACTGGTAAAGACGGTGGACAACTTCCCCTTGCAACTGCTGCAAACCGAGCTGTCTCCGGTGGCCGCGATGACCGACTGGCTGGCAAGCGAACGAGCACCGAGTGGTTTCAGCATAGACCGCGAACTGGAATTGCGTTCCAGCGATGCCAGCAAGGCCACCGTGCGGTATGCCAATCACGCGCTGGAGGGCAAGGAGATTCTGGCGCATATCGCCAATGGCAAACGCGTGACCCGCCTGGGCATGACCTGGAATGACCGCATTTCTTTTGTGTTGAATGAACACCTGCAACTCAAGCGCATCGACTTTCTGGAAATCATCAAGGAAGAATCGAGCAAGGTTGCCGATAACGAGGATGAAATGTTCGAGCTGGACTTCACGTTGATGACGGGAGAGTTGGCGAAGATGTTGGACGACTTGACCGGAGTGCTGGGAGGGGAGGCGGCGAAGTAAATTGCGTAGGTCGGGTTAGCGTAGCGCAACCCGACATGGGCGGATGGCTGAAAAGACAATGTCGGGTTACGCGATGAAACCGCTAACCCGACCTACCTCTAACCTTCCAAATTCATCTGCAACTCCAGCCACCCCTCTTCCAGCTCCGCCACTTTGCTTTCTAATTCCACGCGGCGCGTGTTTAGCTTAGCGATGAAGTCGCTGCTGCTGTTGGCGTAGGTGGCAGGGTCGCCGAGTTGGTTGGTGATTGCGGTCAGTTCGGTTTGCGCTTTGCCCAGTTCGGTTTCCAGTTTGTTCAGCTTGGATTGCAGGGCTTTGCGGTTGGGTTTGGGCGCGGCGGGCTGAACAGATTTTTCAATTTTGGCCTGCACCGGTTCGCGCTTGCGGCGGGTTTCTATCCAGGTTTTGTAATCTTCCAAATCGCCATCGAATAACTTGGCGGTGTTGTCGGCCACCAGCCACAGTTCGTCGGCCACGGCGCGGATCAAGCTGCGGTCATGCGACACCAGCACCACCGCGCCACTGTATTCCTCCAGCGCCAGCGTGAGCGCGTCGCGCATGTCTAGGTCGAGGTGGTTGGTCGGCTCGTCCAGCAACAGCAGATGCGGTTTTTGCCAGGCCAGCAAAGCCAGCGCGAGGCGGCTTTTTTCGCCGCCGGAAAAACTTTCCACCGGACGTTCTTCGCTGTTGCCCGCCAAGCCGAAACGGCCGAGGAAGGTGCGCAAGGTCAGCGTGGTTTCCTTGGGTGCGAGGCGTTCCATGTGTTGCAACGGCGTGGCCGCGCTGTCGAGATTTTCCAACTGGTGCTGGGCGAAATAGCCGATGCGGATGTCGGGCGTAATGTCCAGCTTGCCCGAAGTGGGTTGCAGTTCACCGACCAGCAGTTTAATCAGCGTGGATTTGCCCGCACCGTTTGGCCCCAGCAGTGCGATACGCGCTCCGGCACGCAACACCAGATCGACGTTTTCGAATAATTTTTTGTCACCGTAGCCGAAGCCCATGCTCTCCGCGCGTAACAACAAATCCGGGCTGCGCTCCGGCGCTTCAATTTCCAGTTCGAAATGGCCATCGGTGACATGCGCCGGTGCGATGCGCGTCAGTCGCTCCAACGCCTTCACCCGGCTTTGCGCCTGCTTGGCCTTGGTCGCCTTGGCGCGGAAGCGGCGCACGAAATCTTCCAGATGCGCGATCTTCGCCTGTTGTGTCTGGAATGCCTGATTCTGCAAAGCGATGCGCTCGGCGCGAGCGCGTTCGAAATCATCATAGTCACCGGCATAACTGTCGATCACGCAATCGTGCACGTGGGCGATGCGGTTGACCGTGGCGTTGAGAAATTCGCGGTCGTGCGACACCAGCAAAATGCTGCCGGGATAACGCGCCAGATATTGTTCCAGCCAGATGATGGCTTCGAGGTCGAGGTGGTTGGTGGGCTCGTCCAGCAACAGCAGATCGGCGCGGTGCATCAGCGCGCGCGCCAGATTCAAGCGCATGCGCCATCCGCCGGAAAAGCTGCTCACCGGGCGTTGCAAGCTGTCCGCCTCGAAACCCAGCCCGCTCAGCAACTGCGCAGCGCGCGCCGGAGCGCCATAGCCGTCAATCGCCTCGTACTGGTGCTGCGCCTCGAACCACGCCGCATCGTGTTGCTCGCGCGCCAGCGTTTTTTCCAACTGGCGCAACTGGGCATCGCCGTCCAACACAAACTCCAAAGCCGCTTGCGCGGAATTGGCAATTTCCTGTTCCACATAACCCAGCGTCTTGCCGCTTTGCAGCGACACCTCGCCGCCGTCGGCCTTGATCTCGCCGCGAATCAAGCGGAACAACGTGGATTTGCCGCAACCGTTTTTGCCCACCAGACCGATGCGCTGGTTGGCGAAAGCTTGCAGATTGGCGGATTGGAACAGCGGGATACCGGCTTGCAGGTAGGTCAGATTTTGAATGTTCAGCATGACGCGATGATAACAGTTCGTAGGGTGGGCACGCTGCTGTGCCCACGCGGCTGGGGGTGAAATCGGCTGGTTAACCGCGTGGGCACATGAAACGTGCCCACCCTACAATTTACTTCTGAGTTTGCGATACAAAGTACGTTCGCTGACACCCAGTTGTTCGGCCAGTTTCTTGCGGTCGCCCTGAAAATTTTTGTCGGCCCAGGCCAGGTAATTTTTTTCCAGGTTTGCCAGCGGCGCGACTTCCGCGAACGGGGCGGTTTCCGCCGCCACGCTACTCACCGCTTTCACCGTGCCCAGAAATAAATGCTGCGGCTGGATGGTGTTGCCGTCGGCCATGATCAGCGCGCGTTCCAGAATATTGCGCAGTTCGCGCACGTTGCCGGGAAAGTCGTAACGCGAAAGAGCCTCCATCGCTTCCTTGCTGAGGGTGATTTTTCTGGCCATTTCCATTCTGGACAGCAGGCGGGTGGCCAGCATCGGTATGTCTTCCGCGCGTTCGCGCAGCGGCGGCAGGTGGATGGGAAAAACGTTGATGCGGAAAAACAAGTCCTGGCGGAATGTGCCTTCGCGCACCATTTGCGCCAGATCGCGGTGGGTGGCGGCGACCAGCCGGAAATCGGCGCGTAACGGCTCCACGCCGCCGAGTCGCCGGTAAGTGCCCGCTTCCATCAGGCGCAGCAGTTTGACTTGCAACGACAGCGGAATATCGCCCACTTCGTCGAGAAACAGAGTGCCGCCGCGCGCGGCTTCCACCAGCCCGATCTTGCGCCCGACCGCGCCGGTGAACGCGCCTTTTTCGTAGCCGAACATTTCGCTTTCGAACAAGGTTTCGGTCAGCCCCGAACATTCCAGCGCCACAAAGGGCGCGGACGCGCGCGGGCTCATGTCGTGGATGGCGTGCGCGACCAGCTCTTTGCCGGTGCCCGATTCGCCCAGCAGCAGCACCGAGCTTTCCCACGCGGCCACGCGCTTGGCCAGCTCCAGCATGCGGTTGAACGGGCGCGAGTAGCCCACCATTTCCCGCTCGCGCCTGCCTTCGCGCGCCTGGCGCAAGGAATGCATGGTTTCCATGTAATACAGCGTTTCGCCGTCTTCATCTTTTACCGGCACCGTTTCCACTTCCACGTGTTCTCTGCCCGCCGAGGTGTGATGCACGTGCAGCACGCGGTTGGGTTCGCCGCTTTCCATCGCGCCGCGCAGCGGACAGTTCTCTCCGGCCTGATCGCAGGGTTTGTCGTAATGGTGGGAAAGCTCGTAACAGAAACGCCCGACGACGGGCTGCTCGCCGCCAAATTCGCGCTGATACGCCGCGTTGGCCGCGATGATGCGGTATTGCCCGTCGAGCAAAATTTTCGGCTCGGAAAAACTATCCAGCAGTTGCAGGGTTTCTGCCGGAATATTGTGCGGAAAATATACAGTGTCACGAAAGTCGGTCATGGCAGCAATAATATGCCATTTGTGACATACCAATCAAGCTGTATTATTTTGGCGGGTTGTCGCGCGATTAACGCATCCTGTTGATGAACAAGGTGATTCATAGAATTTACATGCCGTGGCACAGCTATTGCTAACTATAGGCTCGAAAGCGGCCAGTTGTGGCTGTACCAGTTTCAAACCTCCCTGATAGGACGCTCCCGTCCTTCAGCTTCAACCTGTGGCGCGGTGCGTCGCAGGTTTTTTTTTACCAATGGTTGAACGATGCCCTATTGGCTAGTGGCGCGATAAAAAAGAAACTCATAACAACACTCAACATGTAGGAGCAAATAATGGCACTGCTAATCACTGAAGAATGCATCAACTGCGATGTGTGCGAACCGGAATGCCCGAATGGCGCGCTGTCGCAAGGCGATGATTTGTACATCGTTGACCCCGCCAAATGCACCGAATGCGTGGGACATTTCGACACCCCGCAATGTATTGAAGTGTGTCCTGTCGATTGCATTGTGCAAGACCCGGCACATGTAGAAAGCCGCGAACAGTTGCATGCCAAGTTCGAAAGCCTGCTGGCGGTGACCGCATAGCGTTGCTGGTGCTGGTGCGAATTCATTTGCACCCGCACCCGTGAAATACAAACTGAGGAGTATGAGCGTGAACGACGAAGCAAAAACGAATGCGGAAATAGGCCATGTAACGAACCTCTACCACGAGTCCGAGATGTGGCAAGTCAACCGTGGCGAAAAGACCATCCACGCCAAGCGCATGCCGGGATTTTTCCGCACGGTTAAAACCTATACCCAGCTCGCGCTGTGGCTGCCGTTCTTCCTGCTGCCCTACCTGCGCTGGAACGACAAACAAGCCATCTTGTTCGACATCCAGAATCGCCAGTTCCACTTCTTCAGCTTGACCGTATTGCCGCAAGACATCTGGATGCTGTCGCTGGTATTGCTGATGGCGGCGATGACTTTGTTCGCCGTGACTTCCGTAGCTTCGCGCGTGTGGTGCGGCTACTTCTGTTTCCAGACCGCATGGAGCGACTGGTTTACCTGGCTGGAAGACAAGATCGAAGGCAACCCGGCTGCCCGCCGCAAGCTGGACGAAGCGCCATGGAGTCTGGATAAGCTCGCCAAGAAATTGAAGAAACACGCACTGTGGATACTGCTCGCCCTGCTCACCGGTATCAGTTTCTCCATCTGGTTCGTGGATGCCTTCGTATATTGGAACAATCTGCTTCACCTCAACCTGCCCAAGGTTGGCTGGGTGGTGCTTACACTGTTCTTTGTCGGCACTTATATCCTCGCCGGATTTTTGCGCGAACAGGCTTGCATCTGGCTGTGCCCCTATGCGCGCATTCAGGGAGTCATGAGCGACTCGCAAACCATTCTGCCCGCCTACGACGAAAAACGCGGCGAGCCGCGCGGCAAGCTGCATCGCGGAGAAAAGTTGAATGCGCAGCAAGGCGACTGCATCGACTGCTTCCAGTGCGTGCAGGTCTGCCCCACGGGCGTGGATATTCGCGGCGGACAGCAACTGGCCTGCATCACGTGCGGCCTGTGCGTGGATGCGTGCGATGCCATCATGGACAAAATCAACAAGCCGCGCGGCTTGATCCGTTATGCCTCGCTGGATGAACTCTCCGGCAAGCCGAAGAAAAAGCTGTACCAGCATCCGCGCACGCTGGTCTATCTCACCATTATCCTCATCGCGTTTTCCGGCATCGTTTACGGCCTGACGCACTTGGGTTCGATGACGCTGCGCGCGATTCCCGAGCGGCAGCCGCTGTTTGTCAGCATGAGCGACGGCTCCATCCAGAACAAATACGATTTCAAAGTCGTCAACAAGACCGACAAGGATCTGCACGTGAAGGTCAGCGCCGAAGGCGGCGTGGAAGGCCAAGTGATCCTCGGGGGCGAGCATTTCCCGCTCACCCACCACGGTCGCGGCACCTCGTTCACCATCTTCGTCAAAGCGCCCGGCGCGAGCGTCAAACAAGCGGTGACCCCCATTCAATTCAAGGTGGAAGCAATTGAAGACCCGACAGTGACGGCCGTGTACGACAGCAAATTTAACGGGCCGGAACATTGATTCTGCACTGGGGCAAAGCGCTTTCTCAAGGTTGCCTCTAAGAATTCAAAGTTCTAAGCAAGACAAGGCGCGAGCCAAAAATTGCGACGCAGCATATGTTGGATATGTAAGGAGCAATTTTTTGCGAGTAACGCAGTATTGCGACGAAATTTGGATTTTTAGAGGTGACCTTAAAGGAGTATGGCGGTGATAGGAAATAGGAAGCTGAAAATCCTGGCCGCCATTTTTGTCCTCGGACTGATTTACTGGTTCGGTCTGCGCAGCGACCCCAAAGTCGTTGCGCTGAACCAGGCGCTGCACGAATCGGCCAGCCCGGAATTGCGCGACTTCCCCTACGCGTTCAAGGTGGTGCGGCTGGAGGGCGAAGCGGCGGTGATGGGTACGCCGCGCTCATCGTCCATGCCGGTATATCGCATGATCGGAGCGCTCTATCCCCGGCTGTCGGGAAGAGACACCACCGATCCCGATTTTGTTGCGGCGCAGATGGCGCTGGCCAAAGTGCAAAGCGAGGCGCGTGAAATCGTGCTCAAACAACCCGGTGTGACCCAAGTGAAATGGGAGCTGGATCAAAACTGGCTGATCGCGCACAACCTTCCGTTGAATTGAATGGCGACACAACTGAACGAGGAATCTCAAATGAGAATTGCCGTAACCAGTCAGAACTTCAAAAGCGTCTCCGGCCACGCCGGAAAAAGCCGCCGCTTCATCGTGTTCAGAGCTGCACCGCCCGCCGATCCGGTGGAAGTGGAACGACTGGATCTGCCGCTGGAAATGTCCATGCATGAATTCACCGGCGGCGCGCATCCGCTGGACGAAATGGATTTGATTATCACCGCGAGTGCGGGTCAGGGCTTCGTGGCAAAAATGGCGCAGCGCGGCGTACAGGTGATTGTCTGCGGCGAAAGCGACCCGCATCAGGCGGTGCTCGATTACCTCGACGGCATGGTCAAACCTGCCGCCCCACACGAGCATGCCGACGGGTGCGGCTGTTGCGAGAGTCAGACGTAAAGTAGTTGTTTGTCAGGTAGTCATCACCAGTCAGTTTTCACAGTTTTTTTTCAGGGGGAATTTGCACTATGGTAAAAATTATCGTTGGTTTTTTTGCGGGTGTAATCGTTGTCGGCCTGCTTGCGCATAACTTCGCGGGCAGCCTGATGTTCCGGGAAATCCCCAGCCCGTTCGGCGTGGAAGAAACTGTCGCGCGCATCCAGCAGAACATCCTGAACGCAGGCAATGGCTGGTCGTTGTCCGGCCTGCGCAACGCGGCCAAGCCCATCGAAGCGGACGGCGGCAACGTGTTGCCGGTGCTGATGATTGAGGCGTGCAGCACCAAATATTCCGCGCCGATTCTGAAAGATGATTCGATTCGTTTCCTCTCCAACCTGATGCCGTGCAAGATTTCGGTTTACAAAAAGAATGACGGCAAAACCTACATCGGTCTGATGAACGCGCAATTGATCGGCAGTTTGTTCGGCAGCAAAGTGGGCGAAATCATGAAACACGTGGCCGCCGATCAAGCCAAGTTCATTGTGTTCGATGCGAGCAAACCTGCACCCGCAATGATTAAAGGCGGCTCGGGTGCAGCTGGCGGCGGTGCGGCCGGTGCGGCGGGCGGTTGCTAAAACAATCGTCCACGAAAGACACGAAAAACACGAAAAATCCGGGCTGCATTATTTCGTGACTTTCGTGTTTTTCGTGGATGAAAGATTTTTGGTTCGGTTTTTTACACCCAGTTCAAACAAGGTGACCCCATGAGACTCAAATATAAATTGTTGCTAGCGGCTGTCGGCGCGTTGCTGGCTTTGCCTGCCGCGTTCGCCCAAACGGCCAAACTCGAACCCATCATCGCGCCGCCGACACAGCCCGCATCAGCCGTGCCCGCCAGCGCGAAAGCGGAAACCGCGTCCACCGCCGACCACAGCAAATTCAAAGCGCTGCAAGCCAATTTCAAAACCGGTCCGCAAGTGACGGAAGCGTGTCTGACTTGCCACACCGAAGCGGCCAAGCAAGTGCAGCACACCAAGCACTGGACATGGGAGTCGGTCGATCCCAAAACCGGGCAGAAGCGCGGCAAGAAAAACATCATCAACAACTACTGCACCTCGCCCATTTCCAACGAGAAAGACTGCATGGCCTGCCACGCCGGTTACGGTTGGAAGGACAGCAGCTTCGATTTCACGGTCGAAAAAAATGTGGACTGTTTGATCTGCCACGACACCACCGGCACGTATCGCAAACTGCCCGGCTATGCCGGAAATCCGGTGTATGAGCGCGTGGAATTTCCCAAGGATTCCGGCAAGTTTGTCGAACCCGCCGACCTGAAAAAAGTGGCGCAGAGCATCGGTCTGCCCAGCCGCAGCAACTGCGGTTCCTGCCACTTCTTCGGCGCGGGCGGCAACGGCGCGAAACACGGCGACCTCGACAGTTCATTGCAACATCCCGGCAAATATCTGGATGTGCACATGGACGAGAAAGGGCTGAATTTCACCTGCGTCACCTGCCACGTCACCGAGAAACATGAAGTCTCCGGCAGCCGCTACAACGTGGCCGCAGCGGTCAAAGGTCCGGCGCACATTCGCGGCAAAACGGATGCCTCGCCTGCCGCCTGCCAGTCCTGCCACAGCGACAAACCGCACAGCGGGCGCATGGACATTCTCAACACGCACACTACAAAAATCGCCTGTCAGACTTGCCACATTCCCGAGTATGCACGCGACGACATCGGCACCGAAGCGAGCTGGGACTGGTCGCAAGCCACCGTCATGGGGCCGGACGGCAAACCATTCGCGCGCAAGGACAGCGCCGGACGACGCGCGTTCGATTCCAAAAAAGGCGCATGGGTATGGGATTCGCACGTGATTCCCGAATACCGCTGGTTCAACGGCGCTTCGACCTACAAAGTAATAGGCGACAAGATCGACCCGAAGGAAACCGTGCACATCAATGAAATTGGCGGTGAGCCGAACGCAGCCGATTCGCGCATCTGGCCGATGAAAGTACATCGCGGCAAACAGCCTTACGACAAGGTGAACAACTACCTCACCGTGCAACATACCGGCGGCGAAGACGATACCGCGCTGTGGCACAACTACGATTGGCAAAAAGCCATCGGCGCGGGCATGAAGGCCGCCGGATTGCCCTACAGCGGCGAATACGGTTTCGTCAGCACCGACATGACTTGGCCGATCACGCACATGGTCGCGCCGGAACATGACGCGCTGTCCTGCGCCCAGTGCCACAGCCAAAACGGTCGCCTGAAAAACATAGCGGGAGTTTATATGCCCGCGCGTGACGGCAACCGCCTGCTCGATCTCGCGGGCTGGACGCTGGTGCTGCTGTCGTTGCTCGGCGTGCTGATCCACGGTGGCCTGCGCATTTATACCGCCAAGAAAAAGGAGCAACTGAAATGAGCGCCAACCGCATCTACCTGTACAAACGCTACGAGCGCTTCTGGCACTGGTCGCAAGCCCTGCTGATTATCACCATGCTGGTGACCGGCTTTGAAGTGCACGGCACATACACCCTGTTCGGTTTTGAAAAAGCGGTGAGCTACCACACGTTCTGCGCGTGGACGCTGCTGGTGCTTTGGGCGTTCACCATTTTCTGGCAGTTCACCACCGACGAATGGAAGCAATACATCCCGACGCTGAAAAAAGTGGATGCCATGGTGCGCTACTACGCCTTCGGTATTTTCCGCAACGCGCCCAACCCCTTCCACAAAACAGCGGAAAAGAAACACAACCCGCTGCAACGTCTGGCGTATCTGGCGCTGCTGTCCATCCTGTCGCCGGTCATCTGGGGCTCGGGATTGTTCTACCTGTTTTATTCGTCGTGGGCGGCACTGGGCATAAACGGCTACCTCAGCCTCGAAGCCGTGGCGCTGGTGCATACGGCGGGCGCGTTCATGATGCTGGTGTTCTTCATCGCCCACGTTTACCTGACCACCACCGGCCACACGCCGACGGCGCACATCAAGACCATGATTACCGGCTGGGAAGAGGAGGAATAAACATGAACACTTTTGCCCATGACTTACAACTGACCACGCAGAGCCTCAGGCAGAAACAACCCGCCAAACCGCTGCTCGCGGTTTACGCGCTGGCGAAATATTTGTTCACCCTTTCGCAAGCGTTTAAAGGCGGGCATCTGCATAGATAACCCGTTGTAGATGCCCGTATTTACTGGCTCGCGGGCATGCCATCTGCAATACTTTCTCCCGGTTGTCGCATACCCGACAACCGGCCTCCCCCGTCTTGTTCCATACACCCGAGTTGAACGTGACTATCCGCTGAAAAGCCGATAACACTGGCGTTTTCGCGCCATGCTTCTGTCTGGCACGTGCTTTGCAACCCTTCAGGTACAAACAACCGGAAGGAGCGACACCATGTGGGATTACTCGGAAAAAGTTAAGGAACATTTCTTTCAACCGCGCAACGCGGGCGTGCTGGCCGATGCGAACGGCGTGGGCGATGTTGGCTCGATTTCTTGCGGCGACGCGCTGCGTCTGATGCTCAAGGTGGAGCCGGAGACGGACATCATCCTCGCTGCCAATTTCCAAACCTTCGGCTGCGGCTCGGCCATCGCGTCATCTTCTGCACTCACCGAAATGGTCATCGGCAAGACGCTGGACGAGGCACTGAAAGTCAGCAACCAGGACATCGCCGACTACCTCGACGGCTTGCCGCCGGAAAAAATGCATTGCTCGGTGATGGGGCGCGAAGCGCTGCAAGCCGCCGTGGCCAACTATCGCGGCGAAGTGTGGAGCGACGACCACGAGGAAGGCGCGCTGGTGTGCAAATGTTTCGCGGTGGACGCGGTGATGATCGAAGACACCATTCGCACCAACAACCTTTCCTCGGTGCAAGACGTGACCAACTACACCAAAGCGGGCGGCGGCTGTTCGTCCTGCCACGAAGGTATCGAAGAGATTTTGGTTAAGGTGATGACGGAGCGCGGCGAAGCGTTCCAGCCCGGCGCGGGCACGAAAGAAGTTGCGCCTGTCGGCATGACCAACCTGCAACGCATCCGCAAAATCGAAGCCGTGCTCGATGCCGTGCGCCCGCAATTAAAACGCGACGGCGGCGACATCGAACTGGTGGATGTCGAAGGCAAAACCATTTACGTCAACATGAAAGGCGCGTGTTCAGGTTGCCAGATGGAGGCGCTCACGCTGCAAGGCATTCAACAAAAATTGATGGAAGAACTGAAAGAGTTCATCAAGATCGTGCCGACCAAGGCGGGCGCGTTGAGCCGGGCGAGTTGCCACGTTTAAGCGATAGTCCCCTCTCCCGCTGGCGGGAGAGGGTTAGGGAGAGGGTGGGGTTTTACATTCGCACCCTCTCCCCCAACCCCTCCCCCGCGAGCGGGGGAGGGGAGCAAACCCAAAGGAGCAGCAAATGAGCGGAATCTATTTCGACAACAACGCCACTACCCGCGTGGATGAAGCGGTGGTGGAGGCCATGCTGCCGTATTTCACCGAGCAGTTCGGCAATCCGTCGTCCATGCACAGCTTCGGCAACAAGGTCGGCCTGGCGATCAAGAAGGCGCGCATGCAAGTGCAGGAGTTGCTGGGCGCGGAGTTGGATTCGGAAATTATTTTTACGTCGTGTGGCACGGAGTCGGATTCGACCGCGATTTTGTCCGCGTTAAAAGCGCAGCCGGAACGCAAAGAAATCATCACCACCAACGTCGAACATCCGGCGATTCTCACGCTGTGTTCGTGGCTGGAAAAAGACGGCTACAAAGTGCATTACCTCAAGGTGGATGGCAAAGGTCGTCTCGACTTGAATGAATATCAAAAGCTGCTCAGTGACAAAGTCGCCATCGTTTCTGCGATGTGGGCGAACAACGAAACCGGCACGTTTTTTCCGGTGGTGGAAATGGCCGAGATGGCGCACAAAGTCGGCGCGATGTTTCACACCGACGCGGTGCAAGCCGTGGGCAAAGTGCCGATGAATTTGAAAGACACCCAAATCGACATGTTGTCGGTGTCCGGCCACAAATTGCATGCGCCCAAAGGCATCGGCGTGTTGTATCTGAAACGCGGCACACGCTTCCGTCCGCTGTTGCGCGGCGGGCATCAGGAACGCGGTCGCCGTGCCGGCACGGAGAACAGCACGTCCATTGTCGGCTTGGGCAAAGCCGCCGAGATGGCGGTGGAAGCGATGGCATTCGAGAACACCGAAGTGGCAAGGCTGCGCGACAAATTAGAAGCGGGCATCTTAGCCCGCGTGCCGCGCTCGTTCGTCACCGGCGATGCCAGCAACCGCTTGCCCAACACCAGCAACATCGCGTTCGAGTTCATCGAAGGCGAAGCGATTTTGTTGCTGCTGAACAAATTCGGCATCGCCGCCAGCTCCGGCTCGGCCTGCACCTCTGGCTCGCTTGAACCTTCGCATGTGATGCGCGCCATGGGCATTCCCTACACCGCCGCGCACGGCACGGTGCGCTTCTCGCTGTCGCGCTACAGCACCGAAGCCGAAGTGGAGCGTGTGATTCAAGTTGTGCCGGAGATCATCGCGCAGTTGCGCAAGTTGTCGCCGTATTGGGATGGCGATGCGCCCAAAGCTGAACCGGAGAAGGCGTTTGCGCCGACGTATGCTTGAACGAGTTCACCCTCACCCCAACCCCTCTCCCAGAGGGAGAGGGACTTTGCTCCCTTCTCCCTCTGGGAGAAGGGCTGGGGATGAGGGTAACTCTACAAATTTCTGCTGCTCCAAAGGAAGTTGAAATGACCCGCTCCATCACCATCAACGACACCACCCTGCGCGACGGCGAACAGACCGCCGGGGTGGCGTTTTCGTTGGAGGAAAAGCTGGAGATTGCGCGCCAGATTGACGCGCTGGGCGTGGCGGAGTTGGAGGTCGGCATTCCGGCTATGGGGCAGGTCGAACGCGAGAGCATCAACGCCGTGGCCGCGCTGAATTTAAACGCGAAGTTAATTGCGTGGGGGCGGATGTGCAAAGCCGACATCGACGCTTGCGATCAGCTCGATGTGCCCATGCTCAACTTGTCTATCCCGGTATCAGACATTCACCTCGTAAAAAAACTCAAACGCGACCGCGCGTGGGTGCTGGATACGATTTTTGAAATGGTGCCTTACGCCTGCGACCATGGGCTGGAAGTCGCCGTCGGTTGCGAAGACGCGTCGCGCGCCGATCCCGAATTTTTGTTGCAAGTGGCCGACGCGGTGCAGGCCGCCGGGGCGCGGCGCATGCGTTATGCCGACACGCTGGGCGTGATGGAACCGTTCGGTACGCACAAAGCCATCAGCGCGCTACGCGCGGCGGTGGACATCGAAATCGAAATGCACGCGCACGATGACCTCGGCCTCGCCACCGCCAACAGCCTTGCCGCCGCGTTAGCGGGCGCGACGCACATCAACACCACGGTGAACGGCTTGGGCGAACGCGCGGGCAACGCGCCGCTGGAAGAAGTGGCGCACGGGCTGAAAAAACTACACGCCATCAACACCGGGGTTGATCTCACGCATTTTCCCGCGTTATCCAAACTGGTCGCCTCCGCTTCCGGCCGCCCCGTGCCGTGGCAAAAAAGTATTGGCGGTGCGGGTGTGTTCACGCACGAAGCGGGCATCCATGTCGATGGTCTGTTGAAAGATCCAAGCACCTATCAAGGGTTCGACCCCGCCGAAGTCGGCCGCCGCCTGAAGCTGGTGGTGGGCAAACATTCCGGCGCGCACGGCGTGATCGCCGCCTACGCCACCATGGGGCTAAACCTGAGCCAAGCCGAAGCGCGCGCGCTGCTGCCCGACATCCGCAGCTTCGCCGAACGCGCCAAACGCTCGCCCGCCGACCAGGAATTGCTGACGCTTTATCAACGTTACATCGGGCGCATTCAGCCCGGTGCGGCGCATTAGGAGCACATCATGGAAGACGTGATGACTGCCGAAATCGCAATCAACAAACCCGCGCCACCGTCGCTGCTCACCCTGCTGCGCGAAGACGTGTCCTGCGTGTTCCAGCGCGACCCCGCCGCGCGTTCGCGCTTTGAAGTGCTGACCACCTATCCCGGCGTACACGCCATCTTGCTGCAACGTATCGCGCACCGCTTGTGGAAATTCGGCCTGCGTTATTTGGCGCGTTTGTTGTCGTGGTTCGCGCGCCTGCTTACCAACATCGACATCCATCCCGGTGCGACGATTGGCCGCCGCTTTTTCATCGACCACGGCGCGGGCGTGGTGATCGGCGAAACAGCGGAGATCGGCGACGACGTGACGCTGTATCACGGCGTGACCTTGGGCGGCACGACCTGGAACAAAGGCAAGCGCCACCCCACCTTGGGCAGCGGTGTAGTGGTGGGAGCGGGCGCAAAAATTCTGGGCGCGATCACCTTGGGCGACCAGGTGCGCGTGGGCGCGAATTCGGTGGTGGTGAAAGACGTGCCGCCGCACCGCACCGTGGTCGGCATCCCGGCCAAAATCGTGCTACGCACCGAAGAAGCCGATGCCGACAATATCTACGGCATCAACCTCGACCACCATTTAATCCCCGACCCGGTAGGCCGCGCCATCGCCTGTTTGATGGAGCGCATTGAAGTGCTGGAAGGGCAGTTGAGCAAGCTGGGCGAGCCGGTGGCCGGGCAATGTCATATCTGCGAAGCGGATGAACTTTGCGGCACGGAAGTGGCGCGTGTTATCAGGAAAGGGTGAACCATGGACCTGCTGAATTTCGATCAAGCCGAACTGTATTTCGACGAGCCGCTGGCGCAAGACGTGGCGCGGTTGCTAGTAGCGGCAGCGGACAAATACGGCAGCGAGGAAACCGAACGCCTGCTGCTGCGCGCGCACTTGCTCGCGCCGCAACACCTGATGGTGCTGGTCGCGTTATACCGTTTCTATTTCTATCAGCATCGCCTGCAAGACGCGCTGCTGGTGGGCGAAAGCACGCTGGCGGTGGTCGGGAGACGCTTGGATTTTCCCGATAGCTGGGTCTATCTGCGCGAAGCCAACCTCGGCGCGGGCGTGATGCGCTCCATGGGCTTAGTGCGCTTTTATTTGATGGTGCTCAAAGCCAGCGGCTACCTCAATTTGCGCTTGGGAAATATTGAAACCGGACGCGCCATGCTGGAAAAACTGGTCGCACTGGACAGCCACGACCGCATAGGCGGCAAAGCCTTGCTGGACGTGGTGCAGCAGCAAACAAACAACAATGTTGAAAGGAGCACAAGATGGACACACTAACGCTGGATGAAGCCATGTCCGAACTGGAATCCGCCGAAGATTTTTTGAACTACTTCGGCATCGAATACGAGCCTGCGGTGGTGCATGTAAACCGCCTGCATATTTTGCAACGCTTCCACAACTACCTGGGCAAAGCGACGCTGCCCGACGTGGAAAGCGCGCGTCGAATGATGTACACCACCTTGCTGCAACAGGCGTACCAGGATTTCGTCAAGTCCGACGCGCAGACCGAAAAAGTGTTCAAGGTATTTCACATGCACGAACCGCAGGTGAAGTTCGTGCCGGTGAGCGCGATTACGGTGAGAAAAGCGGGGATGTGATACTCCCCTCGCCCGCTGGCGGGAGAGGGGCTGGGGGAGAGGGTGTGTGCGTGCCGGATAATTTGGTTACAACTCAACCACCCTCACCCTACCCCTCTGATGAAACTACTAGCCATTCGACTAGGCTGCAAAAAGCCGCAGCCAAGTCGCTGGTTATCCCGCCAGCGGGCGAGGGAACTAGAGTGGCGAAGGGTGGGGGTAGAACCGTGAACAAGACTGCAAATCAGGATACAAAGCATGCTGCCAAAATTTGAATTCGGCGAAGAAGTCCGCATCATCCGCAACGTGCGCAACGATGGCACTTATCCCGGCGTGCCCACCGGGACGCTGTTGATCCGACGCGGCGCGACCGGCTTTGTGATGAATGTCGGCACTTTCCTGCAAGACCAGTTGATCTACAGCGTCAATTTTCTGGAGCAGAACAAGATCGTCGGCTTCCGCGAAGAAGAGCTCATCAGCATCAACGAGCCGTGGATACCCAGCAAATTCGAGAACCGCGAAAAAGTGCGCAGCAAGATCACGCTCACCGTGCGCGGCGAAGTGCGCGTCACACCGGGCATGGACGGCGAAATTTTGAAAGTGCTGCGCGATGAAAATGACGGTGTGCAATATCAAGTCATCTTCTTCGACCACGTGCTGCAAGTGCCGGAGGCGGCGCTGGAAGCGGTACATGTTTACGACGACAAGGAGACAAGCGATGCCACAACTCATTGAAGCCGACGCGGCCTACCTCGCGCTCAAAGCCGCGCAAAAACTTTACAGCAAAGCCACCGCCGCCTTGCAGCCGGAAGAATTCGAGCGCGTGCAAAATCTGGCGCAGCACCAGCTCGATCTCGAAGCGCGAATACTGTCCACCCCGGAAGCGCGCGATGCCATCGTGCCCGCCGCAACACTTGAAGCGGCGATGCAGGAAATACGCGGACGCTACCAAAGCGTAGAAGAATTCGCCGACGATCTGGCGCGCAACGGACTGGATGAAACCAGCTATGCCGCCGCGCTGGAACGCGAAATGAAAGTCGAAGCCATCCTTGAAAAAGTCGGCACGCGCGCCGAGCCAGTCAGCGACATGGACGTGGAACTGTATTACCAATACCACCCCGAACAATTCCGCCGCCCCGAAACAAGGCTGGCGCGCCACATCCTCATCACCATCAACGACACCATCGCCGACAACACGCGCGCAGCCGCGCACAAACGCATCAGCGAAATCGCCGCGCGCCTGACAAAAGACCCGCAACGCTTCGAAGAACAATCCCTAAAACACTCCGAATGCCCCACCGCCCTCGAAGGCGGCAAACTCGGCGACCTGCCGCGCGGCAAACTTTTTCCAGAATTGGATAAGGCATTATTTGAATTGAAAGCGGGCGAAGTCAGCGGCGTGCTGGAATCTGAATTGGGATTTCACGTGCTGCGCTGCGACGCGATCACTGAAGCCAGCGTGCTGGGATTCGAGCAAGCCAAACAACATATCCGCAAACTAATGCAAGCGAAACGCAAACGGGCTTGTCAGCAGGGATGGGTTAAGGGATTGATAGAGGGGAAGTAGGAATACGAACGTCGGGTTAGGTTTCAGTGTTCGGCTTTTCAAGGCACTTGTGATTTTAACGTTCAGGACTCTGCCCGAGACTCTTCGTAAGTTGCGCCCACTCCCCGGTGAATTTCACGAACGAGCGCAGCACCTCAAAAAACTCTTCAGCATCTTCGCCGCCGAACTGTTGCAAATACTGGAGTGTCAACGCGTCGTAGTGATAGCTGAGCTTGTTTCTGTAGTCAGCATACCTATTGATTCGGTGCACTTGATGGGTGCACTTGATGGGTGCACTTGATGGGTGCTCTTGATGGGTGCTCTTGAGTTGATCAATGCTTCTGTTTATCTCGGCGATGCCGTACGGCTTGCGCTCCGCAATGCCTCGAAGGAGATTCGTCCCAGCATTGCTGTACCAGTTTCTGGCTTCATACAACTTTGAAGATATGTCAGCCATACAAAGAAGGCTTGCAATCCCATCCCGCTCACACTCATCGAGTGCAATCACAAGGCGGCAAACATCGCAGTGAATTAGAGCAGCCATCGCCCACGCCGACTTTTCATCGGTCGCAACGTCAGAAAATTCCGGCGTAGTGACTGCTTCAAAAGCGCGGGCAGCATTTGTTGATGCGCCAGCCAAGGCAACTCGATTCTTCTCGGTGCGCATTTGGTGTGACTCCCTGAAGCCTAACGAAGTTGTAGAAAAAGTGTTTTCATAAAATACTGATTTTCCGCTTTTGGACGAATTCGCTAGAGTCCGTTGCTGGCTGGAACCAGACAGGTTCGCTTAAATGCCCAACTTTCGCTAAACATTCATCCGCCCGAAGATGCCCGTCAATAGGCGACCTACAACATGCAACTGCATCACGTAGATCGCCTATTGACGCGCCTTTCCGCGCGATGGGGTGTTAAAAATTGGTAAAAACCGTCATTCCGGCGTAGGCCGGAATCCAGTGCAGTTATTCAAAATGCCTTTGGTTTTGTCCTGCTTCGCAGGCGTATTCTTTTGACTGGATTCCGGCCTACGCCGGAATGACGGACGTTCAGGATGCCGGATTCACCGCCACCTTGAATATCACCTTGCACACCGTACCCGTCGCCACCAACGGCGCATGCGCATCCTCCGGGAAAAAAATACAGAAATGATCCGGCGGCACGGCCACCCACGACGCGGGCGCGTCATGGAAAAAACGGATGTCTTTCTCCTCGCTGTGTTCGCTCACCGGATTCAAACAATCCGCCAACGGCTTCCACCCCATCTGCTCGTCGCCGTCCAACACCAACTGAATGTCGATGTATTTGCGATGCGCCTCCAGCCGTGCCATCTCCTTCGTCTTGCCCAGCACCTGCTCCACAATGGCAATTAAATCATCCCCCACAATGTGGTACCGCCCCGGCGCAAGCGCGAACAAATCGGTGTCGCGCATGTAATCGAAGGCACGCTGGAACAGCGGATGCAGGGTGGCGTAGCGGGAGGATTGGGAGAGGGAGGAGAGGATCATTTGCTAATATGGTGAGACGAATCTTAAAGCTCAGACACTACTCTTGAGGTGGTAGATCAAAGCTTCTTTGTAATGCTGAAGCGGGAAGTGGCAAGTCATCTGTTTTAATTACATGAAGATTTGCTCGTTTTCCATATCTGGATATATCTGCATCATCGGAATATATAACGGTTGCATCGTGGGATGCGGCAATAGCAACAATTTGCCAGTCAAACTTAAATTTTGTTTTTGTTAACTGCTTTTTTTCTCCGGCGTTCAACGCATCTTCAAGCAACAGAGCGCACTCCATCGCAGCCCTTGAATCAAACGGGGTGATTTGAAATGGTGACTTTCCTGAAAGTTTCTGGTGAATTGCTTCCCGCGCTTTCCCCGCACGCACCATCAGCTCAGTCAGCGCCGGGGTGGGAATCAATATCTTTGTTCGTTTCTTTTGCAACTCTGCAACCAGATGATCGAGTTTTGCGCGTCGATCACCTTTCAGATGTGGGTTAAACAGATCAATGAGTATTGAGGCATCAAAAGCAACGGCCATCAATCACCTCGCAGCTTTCTAAGTTCTGCCTGCGGGTCAGTCATTTCGTTCCACAGGTTTCCTTCTATTTGCCGCAGGTCGTTGATAACCTCTTCTAGCGGGCTATCCTCAAGAGGTTCAAAGCTCTTAATCTTAAAATCTTCCAGTTCCCATTTGCGCTCCGGGGTACGACACCACTGTCCACTTCCGGTTACTCGAACAGGACGATCAAAGAGATGCGCTGCTAGTTGACGTGCCAAATCACGATTAGCTTGGCATCTGTAAATAGTTTTCCCTTCGCCCTCAATCCAAATGGGAACCGAATCATCTTTGCCGCCGACGCGAATAACAACTCCATCCAAATCGCCCTGCTCGTGAACAATCACCTCTTCTGCAAGCGGAGTTTTTTTACCGGGAAAAATCAGAACACTTCCGCCATGTTTAATTTTCAGGGTGGCCGAGGCGTTATCTACGCGCAACATGCGATTAACTTCTTGGTTGGCACGCTCTAAATCCAGAGGCGCATCAGGAGTGCCTACAAGACGAAGTCGCGCTTCCACTTTGGGGGCAGCTTCGTAATCAACCGCGATTTCAGGTATTGCACTGCCCGTGCGAACCTTTAAGAAGTGTACGTATTCTTTATGGCCAAACATCGCCGACAGTTTTGCCAAATATTCGGCAAGCCTAGCCATTGGGAGCGTTTCCGGCTTCCAAGCATCAATACGAAAGTCATAGTGAATCGAATCTTTCATGGCGGAGGGGTATGGGCGTTTTGTGCTTCAATATTGTCAATAACTTAACGTTTGCATTGTGCATCTGCAAACCGCCAAGCGTCAACTTCGAGTTTTGAAATGCGCGTGGTGTTTATATTCACTTAGTCCAACACTGTGGATGGAGTTTTGTAAGCAATACCTCATGCCAGAAGATAAGAGCCAGAAATTTCTGGTTCATTCGCCCACACTCCGAATCGTCATCGTCCCCTTATACAGCCGCACGTCCATGCGGTTCAGGAAGGACATGCCGAGCAGCATGTCTTCGCCCAGGTTGTCCACGATGATGGCGGCGACGTTGGTGGCTTCTATGCCGCCGAGTTTGACGCTGTTCAGGCGGGTCATGTAGGCCACGGTTTCGCCGTTGGCGGTTTGGGTGCGGGTGGCGAGGATGCTTTGGATGCCGAGTTCGTTCGCCAGTTTGCGGCTGATGGATACGTCGGTCGCGCCGGTATCGACCAGCACCGGGGTTTTGATGCCGTTGATGAAGGCTTCGGCGCGGTAGTGGCCGCTGAGGTCGCGATGCAGTTTGACTTCGGCAGTCGCGCTTAATTTGTCGGCGGTGTTGGGGTTGACTTTGGTGTTGAAGAAATAGAGCAGGATGCCCGCCAAGGCAAACCATATTGCAATGATGCCCAGTGTTTTGAAATGTCGTTGCATGAACCGGCTGCTCGGATTTGTGTTAGGAAATATTGGCGAGCGCCAGCGTATCCGACATGTAGCATGCGGGGATTTGCTGCGGCTCGGTTTCGCAGCCGACCCAGCAATTTTTGCCGCTGTGTTTGGCCTGATACATGCGCTGGTCGGCGAGTTCGATCAGGCGCGCGCTGTTATCGGGCTGATCCAGCGTGCGTTCCGCGATGCCGAAACTGGCGGTCACCGGCTGGCCGTCGGGGCGCAGGCCGAGGCCGTTGAAGCGCAGGCGCTCGATCATGGCGATGGCGGAGGAGTAGTTGGTGTTGGGCAAGACCAGCAGGAATTCTTCGCCGCCCCAACGCACCAACGCGTCGCCGCCGCGCAGCGTGCCGCGTATGGCATCGACGGCGGCGATCAATACTTTGTCGCCGAAGTCGTGGCCGAAGTTATCGTTGATGGATTTGAAGTTGTCGAGGTCGATAAAAAACACGGTGAGCGGGTTGCCGTTGCGTTCGGCGATGCTGAATTGCAGCTGGAAAATTTCTTCGCCGCTGGCGCGGTTGAAGCAGCGCGTGAGCGGGTCGTGGTGCGCCTGCCGCACCAGCGCCGCCATCAAGGCGAGCTGGCTCATGCCGGCCAGCGTGGCGGTGGCGGCAATCAACAGCAGCAACCAGAACGCGCCGATGTGTGTGCTCCAGTTCAGTTGGCCGAACTGTAGGGTTGCAATCAGCGCCGAGGACAGCAGCACCGGCATGGAATAGACGATGCCTTCCAGCGCGGTCAGCGGAAACACGCTCAGCCCCGCCACCAGAATAAACGGCAGGAAGGCGTAGCCCGCCGCGAGAATGGCTGCGCCGCCTTCGTTGTCGAAGCGGGAAAGCGTGAGGTGGGAATAAATAAAGAAGGCGGTGGGGATGATGAACATGATGCCCAGCGAACGGTAGGCATCGCGCATGTAGGGCGAGCCGCGATACGACAGCGCCAGCACGGCAAAAGCGACCGAGGTGAGGATGCGACCTATGCCCAGCATGAGCGACAGCTCGAAATCGAACGCCAGATAATCCACCACGATCCACAGCGGGGTCAGCACCGCGAACATGGCCGACACCAGACGCACTCTGGAGATAATCATTTCCGCGCGGTAGCGCGACAGCAGCGGCGGATGGGCGGCGGTGGTCACCACGCACGTCAGGTCGTTGCCGGAGACGTTGCCGAGCAAACGCAATGCGAGCGAATTCAGAAATTTTTTGAGCGGTTGCATCAGCTTTTCAACCCTGTATGGTGGCCGACCTGCAAAAAAACTTCGCCACCATACCCTTGCTCAACCCGCATTGCAACGCCATCCGCCCGATGGCAACCGGGGTTTATTCGCGCCCGGGAAGCATCCGCGTCAGTGTGTTGTCGCGCACGATGTAGTGGTGATAGAAGGCTGCCAGCGCATGCAGGCCGATGAGGAAATAGCCCGTGGTGCCGACGAATTCATGCAGCTCTTTGATCTGCCCGGCGAGGTCTTTGTTTGCGCCTATCAGCGCGGGCAATTCCAAACCGAAGAAGGGGATGGGTTTTCCTGCGGCACTGAGCAACAGCCAGCCGGTGAGCGGCATGCCAATCATCAGCGCGTACAGCGCCAGATGCAGCAGCTTGGCGGCGAGTTCCTGCATCTGCGGCGGTTGCGGGCTGATGCCGGGTGTGGGGCCGGAAAAACGCACGGCGATACGCAACCACACCAATACGAAGGCCAACATGCCCAGCATGAAGTGCCAGGTCTTCAACGCTTCGCGCGGATCGCTGCCTTTTTCGTATAGCTCGCGCAGATTGATAGTGGCATATACCGCGATGAATATAATCAGCATCAGCCAGTGCAGGCTGATGGAAAGTGAACCGTAGCGGGTTGTTGAGTTTTTCCAGTTCATTGCAAATCTCCTTCAGAGAAATTGTGAGAGCGATGGCAATTGAGAGTTGCCGATGTGGCCGAATGCCTGCGGGCAGAGTGCGAGGATTCGAACATACTGGGAGGGAGCATAGGGGGCGTTTCTTAAGTCTTGCTTAATGAGCTCTCCCTATTTCACGACAATATTTTGAATCACCGTAGATCGCCTATTGACGGGCATCTTCACGAGGTTGCGTAGCTTTTGTAGGTGCGAATTCATTCGCACGATTCTTGTACCCTGTGCGCGTTCGCATATCGTAAGGAAAATGCGTGCGAATGAATTCGCACCTACATTGTTACGTTAATCCTCCAGCGCCCGCACCTTCACCGTCTTGCCTTTCACTTTCCCTGCCGACAAGCGCTTCACCGCTTCCTTCGCGATGTTGCGCGCGACGGCGACGTAAGTGGACATGTCGGTGATGCTGATTTTGCCGACTTGTTTGCGCGTGAATCCGGCTTCGCCGGTAAGCGCACCCAGCACGTCTCCGGCGCGGATTTTCTCTTTACGTCCGCCGAGAATTTGCAGCGTCACCATGGGCGGGATCAGCGGTTTGTTGTGTTCGGCTTTCAGCGTTTCCAGCGTGTGCCATTCCGGTTCGCAGCCCATCATGCGGGCGATATTAGCGACGCGCGGCATGTCGGCGGGGCTGGCTAAACTTAATGCCCAGCCCGCTTCGTCGGCACGCCCGGTGCGGCCTATGCGGTGGATGTGAATCTCGGGGTCGGGCGTGACATCGACGTTGATGACGGCTTCCAGTTGCGCGATGTCCAGCCCGCGCGCGGCCACGTCGGTGGCGACCAGCACCGAGCAACTGCGGTTGGCGAACTGGATCAACACTTGATCGCGCTCGCGCTGTTCCATGTCGCCGTTCAGCGTCAGCGCGTGGATTTTTTCGGCGTGCAGCACATCCAGCAGATCGCGGCATTGCTGTTTGGTATTGCAAAAAGCCAGCGTGCTCACCGGGCGGAAATGTTTGAGCAACAAGGCGACGGCCTGCAAGCGTTCGTCGTGATTGATTTCGTAAAAACGCTGGCGGATTTTGTTGGAATCGTGCTGTTCCGCCAGTGTCACCTGCTGCGGCTCGCGCATGAATTTCTGCGCCAACTTCGCGATGCCTTCCGGGTAGGTCGCCGAGAACAACAGGGTCTGGCGCTGCGGCGGACATTGCTTCACCACATACGAAATATCGTCGTAAAAACCCATGTCCAACATGCGGTCGGCCTCGTCCAGCACCAGCGTGTTGAGCGCCTCCAGATTCAGCGTGCCGCGCTCGATGTGATCCATGATGCGCCCCGGCGTGCCGACGATGATGTGCGCGCCGTGTTCCAAACTGTCCATCTGCGGGCGCATGGTCGCGCCGCCCACCAGCGCCAGCACCTTGATGTTGTCGGCGAAACGCGCCAAGCGGCGGATTTCCTGCGTCACTTGGTCGGCCAGTTCGCGCGTCGGACACAACACTATCGCTTGTACGGCGAAGCGGCGCGGGTTCAGATTGGTCAGCAACGGCAACGCAAACGCCGCCGTCTTGCCGCTGCCGGTCTTGGCCTGCGCGATCAAATCCTTGCCCGCCAAAGTCAGCGGCAGGCTTTCCGCCTGAATCGGAGTCATGCTGTGATATTCGAGCTGCTGCAAAATCGCCAGCAGCGCGGGCGCGAGCGGGAGTTCGTTAAAGGCGCGGCCAGCGGGGCTGGCGGCGGGGGATGGGGTGGGGGGTGTTGTAGTAGTCATGCGCAATTATCCCAGTCCACGGCGCGGTGCGTCGAAAAAGTTGTAGGTGCAGTGTAGGAGCCAGCTTGCTGGCGAATGGGTCAGGGCGACAAAACTTTTTATTGCCACGCTTTTCTAATTCGTATTATGGTGCGAATAATTCATAGCAAATGACGAGAGGTGTGCCCATGACAACCGCCGAAAAAATCAATGTCGCTTTGCCGCCCGACATGGTTCACGTCGTCCGCAATGCGGTGGCAAGCGGAGAATACGCATCGAGTAGCGAGGTCATCCGCGATGCACTGCGCGACTGGTCTTTCAAGCGCAGCTTGCGCCAACAAGGCGTTGCCGAATTGAGCCGCGCCTGGCAGGAAGCGGTAAACGACAAGACAGAGGGCATCCCGCCCGACGAGGTGCTGGATCGTCTCGAACGAAAATATCAAGCTATCGCCGATGCCAAGGTTGCCGCCAAATAATGCGGCTGGAACTATCCCGCTTCATCGAAGGCGACCTCGAAGAGATTGCGGACTTTATCGCCCAAGATAATCCAGCCCGCGCCGTCACCTTCATTCAGGACATCCGCGCCAAGTTCCGCAACATCCAACTCAACCCGCTGCTCTATCAGCTTCGCCCCGACATTGGTTTAGATGCGCGCATGGCAACTGTCGGCAACTATGCGATTCTTTTTCGCGTAACGGCTGGTGCGGTGCGGATTGAGCGGGTGGTATATGGAGGTCGGGAGTTGTCTGGGGTTTTTGATGCCAGCGAAAATCGGGATTGAACGATCAAGAGGCGTGGGGTGAACTCGGTATATGTGCTCACGCGTTGCGTGATGGAACGGGGAAAGGTTTTCGCATAAGCAACGAGTTGTCCATGTTTCTTGGCTCGCTGCTATTCATGCGCGCGTAAACAAAAATACGTGTCCGGAATTTCCTCCAATGTCGGGTTATGCAAGCCCGTCCAACCAAACTCAAAGGTATGTATGCCACATCTCATGGGTAACGAACAAAATATAGAACCGGATCGCAAAAGCTTGGTAGGTGCAAAGTTAATCGTATTGATCATTTTCCTTTGCGGCTGGTTTGTGATCGGCGGCATGGCAAGTCTAGCGCCGTTACTTGGTAATAACATTGAAAGAGTGGTTGGCGTGTTTCCCGTGAGGGGTTCTTTATTTTCTTGGGCATTATTGCCAGCAACTTTTTTTTATTGGCTTTTTTCTTCAAAGGATATTTCTAAATACCCATTAATTATTAACTTTCTCATTTGGGTTAGCTTGTCTGTATATGTTTGGAAATACATTTTTAGTCATTAGTGGACGTAGTAATCATCCCCGCTCCATCCTTTAATAACTCGGATAATCAATTTTTCAAGCCATCGCCGCTTGGAAATGCGCGCCAATAGGCGATCTACAGCATGCATAAGCTGTAGATGCCCGAATCTATTGGCTCGCGAGCGTGGTTGGGTTGCGGAATTCCGCATTTGACGCGTCGTCCCCGTTTTGTCGCCTTCACCACAAGCGCTACCGCCCGCTCTGTTCCGTTTGCGACAGTGGGGCGTATCGCTGGGCTGCGCTCTCAATAAAACAAATAGTTAGCGCACCATTTCCGGCGGGCACAGTGTTTGCTGATTCTCTGGCATACCAATGCCGGAGGAAACAATCGTGCAAATGCCTGTTATCAATATCGCTGTAGCTCAAGCGCACCCTCTCCCCAGCCCTCTCCCGCAAGCGGGAGAGGGAGCGAAACAGAGCGGCTGCGCCGCCGGTTCGTGCGGCTCTACCGACACGCAGATGAGCCATTTGCCGGAGCACATCCGCGATAAGGTGAAGAACCATCCGTGTTATTCGGAGGAGGCGCACCACTATTTCGCGCGTATGCATGTGGCGGTCGCGCCGGCTTGCAACATCCAGTGCAATTACTGCAACCGCAAATACGATTGCGCCAACGAGTCGCGTCCCGGTGTGGTGTCGGAGTTGCATCATCCGGTGCAGGCGGTGAAGAAGGTGTTGGCGGTGGCGGCGAATATTCCGCAGATGACGGTGTTGGGTATTGCCGGGCCCGGCGATCCTTTGGCCAATCCTGCGCGCACGTTTGAGACCTTCCGCATGCTGTCCGAGCAAGCGCCGGACATCAAGTTGTGCGTTTCGACCAACGGTTTATCGCTGCCGGAAAACATCGACGAGCTGACCAAGTACAACATCGACCACGTGACCATCACGATTAACTGCGTTGATCCCGATGTGGGCGCGCAAATTTATCCGTGGATTTTCTGGAAAAACAAACGCATCAAAGGCCGCGAAGCCGCATCAATTCTCATTGCGCAGCAACAGAAGGGGCTGGAGATGCTGGTCGCGCGCGGCATTCTGGTCAAAGTGAATTCGGTGATGATTCCCGGCGTGAACGACAAGCATCTGCAAGAAGTGTCGAAGATCGTCAAGGCCAAAGGCGCGTTTTTGCATAACGTGATGCCGCTGATTTCCGAAGCGGAGCACGGCACGTATTACGGACTCACCGGCCAGCGAGGGCCGACGCACGAGGAGTTGCAAACCTTGCAGGAAGCCTGCGCGGGCGACATGAACATGATGCGCCATTGCCGCCAGTGCCGCGCCGATGCAGTGGGAATGCTGGGCGAAGACCGTGGTGCGGAATTCACGATGGACAAGATCGAGCAGATGGACATCAACTATCCAGAGGCGATGAAGAAACGCGCGGAGGTGCATGCGGCAATTAACGCGGAGTTGGAAAGCAAACGTCTCGCCAAAGAATCCAAGGTGCAGGTGGTCAGCATTCAGGGCTTGAAGAAGAAAGCGAAGTCTCGTCCGGTGTTGATGGCCGTCGCCACCAAAGGCAGCGGACTCATCAACGAACACTTCGGCCACGCCAGCGAATTTTTGATTTACGAAGCATCAAGCGATGGCGTGCGTTTCATCGGCCACCGCAAGACCAAACCGTATTGCGAGGGTGGCGATACTTGCGGCGATGGCGAGAGCGCGCTGGACACCACGCTGCGCGTACTGGCCGGATGCGAGGCTGTGTTGTGCAGCAAAGTCGGCTACGAGCCGTGGGGGCCGCTGGAAGCAGCAGGCATTTTGCCCAACGGCGAACACGCGATGGAAGCCATCGAGGACGCGGTGCTGGCGGTGTATGAAGAGATGCGGGTGGCAGGGAAGTTGGAAGTTAAATTGGACGAGCAGCAGAAGGTGGCTTGAACGCAAACTTTTGAACCTGCGTCATTCCGGCGAAGGCCGGAATCCAGCAAAAAAATACTCCGCGTAGCGGACAAAACCCGGTGTCGTCCGCGCTTCGCGGGAATTATTAAATCATCTGGATTCCGGCCTTCGCCGGAATGACGGGTTGATGAAAGTGGATTGAAAAGGAAATCATCATGTCATTCGAAATCATCGAATCCTGCACCAACTGCTGGGCATGTCAGCCGCTGTGTCCGAGCAAGGCGATCTATGAGGCGAAGCCGCATTTTCTGATCGACGCGAATAAATGCACGGAATGCGCGAGCGAGTTTTCCGATCCGCAATGCGCTTCGATCTGTCCCATTGAAGGCGCGATCCTGAACGAGGGCGGTGTGCCGCTGAACCCGCCCGGTTCGCTCACTTGCATTCCTTTGCACCGATTGGCGGCCTGACATGGCGACGATTTTGTTTTACGAAAAGCCCGGCTGCGGCAACAACACCAAACAGAAAATCTGGTTGGCGGCTTCGGGGCACACGGTGCTGGCGAAAAATTTGCTGCTCGAAAAATGGAGCGCGGAAACGTTGCGTGCTTTCTTCGGCGAGTTGCCGGTGGAAAAGTGGTTCAACCCCGCTGCACCGCGCATCAAATCCGGCGAGGTGAATCCCGCCGCATTCGATGCGCAGACCGCACTCAACATGATGCTCGCTGAGCCGCTGCTGATCCGTCGCCCGCTGATGAAAGTTGATGGACAATGCCGCGTTGGTTTCGATGAAGAGGCCATACGCAAATGGATTGGCCTCAATCACGCCAAACCTGAAGGTGATATCGAGGCTTGCCCCAAAGGTCATCACAATACCCCTTGCCCCAGTCCAGAGGAGTTAGTTCATGCCTAAAGCCAACGTCACGTTTGAAAACATCGGACTCACCGTCAGTGTGCCCGCCGGAACGCGCCTGATCGAAATTTCGGAGAAGGTCGGCGCGGGTATTACCTACGGTTGCCGCGAAGGCGAATGCGGCACGTGTCTGGTGCGCGTCACTTCCGGCATGGAACACATGAGCGAGCGCTCGGTGCTGGAAGATAAAGTGCTGCAAGAAAACATGGCCGGACGCGAGCAGCGGCTGGCGTGCCAGGCGCAGGTGCTGGGCGGCGACATCGTGGTCAAGGCATAGGAGTTAGCATGCCCTCCGCACTTCTCGCCACGCCGACTCAAGCAACGCTGCCCGGACTGTATGTCGAGTTGATGTCGCATGCCGCCGGGTTGCCCAACGATGAAATTTTCGCGCAGATGATCGCCAGCCAGTTCGATGGCGCGGGCGCGCTGCCGCCCGGACTCGGGCTGGAGGTTAAAGATTTCTCCGCCTTGCTGACGCAGCATTTTCCCGGCATCAAACTGGTCATTCGTTACACCGCGAACAGCGAAGATCCGCGCGCATTGGAGCGCGATGACGTGCTCGCGCTGTTGCTGGAACACCGCGCCTTCCAGCATAAATCCGAGGAATGGATGGCGGAGATCGTGACCGACGCGTGCATGGCCAGCGACCATTTGTGGCAGGACTTGGGCTTGTGGTCGCGCGAATATCTCAGCCGCTTGATGACGCAGAATTTCCCCTCGCTCGCGGCGAAAAACATTCACGACATGAAGTGGAAAAAATTCCTGTACAAGCAATTGTGCGAGCGCGAAGGCATCAGCACCTGCCGCTCGCCGTCGTGCGAATATTGTGCGGATTATTTGAACTGCTTCGGGACGGAGGAGTGATTCTTAAAACCTGTTTGCCCGCAGATTACACAGATTCACGCAGATTATCAGATGCATATTGCAGAGAAGCATTTCACCCTGAGGTGTGGCAAAAAGCTGGGGTTGCCTGTTATTTAATCTGCGTGAATCTGTGTAATCTGCGGGCTGATATGTTTTTGTTTTTGACTTTCCCAACATGCTAACCACAGACCGCGCCATCGCCGCTTATCTCGGACTCGCCATCGGCGATGCGCTGGGCTCCACGGTTGAGTTCATGTTGCCGCGCGAGATCAAGGCGAAGTACGGCACGCATGACAAACTCATAGGCGGCGGCTGGTTGCATCTGAAGCCCGGCCAAGTCACCGACGACACCACCATGGCGCTGGCGCTGGGCACATCCATCCTCGTGCAGGGCAAAGTGGATGCGCTGGCGGCGGCGCAAGCGTTCGACGCGTGGATGCGCGCCAAGCCGGTTGACATCGGCAACACCGTGCGGCGCAACCTGCTGCAATTTCGCAAGACGGGCAACCCCGAAGCGCCGTATTCCGAACACGATGCGGGCAACGGCGCGGCGATGCGCGTGTTGCCGGTGGCGCTCGCCACTTACGGCCAAACTGAAGCCGAAGTGCGTGCCGCCAACTGCGCGCAAGCTCACACCACACACCATAGCGCGCTGTCCGATGCCGCCTGCGAATGTTTGATCTTCATGGTGCAGGATGCCTTGCGCGGGGCGGATAAAAATCATCTGCTGCACACTCACGCCCACCCGCTTGCGGCCAAACATCCCGAATTCAAATTCCGCGCCGTGCGCCAAAGCCAGAATCCCAGCGGCTACGTGGTTGACACGCTGCAAGCCGTGTTTCAGAGTTTTTTCGACACCGATGATTTTCGCGGTTGTCTGATCGACGTGGTCAATCGCGGTGGCGATGCAGACACCACCGGGGCGATTGCGGGCATGTTGGCGGGAGCGCTGTACGGGCTGGAAGAAATCCCAGAGGCTTGGCTGAAAAAACTGGATGCAAAAATCGCGCTCTCCTGCACTGTGCAGGCACGGGGCTTGATGCAGTTGTAGGTCGGGCTTCAGCCCGACTACTCAGACAATTTCGGGCGCGGCATGTCGGGCTGAAGCCCGACCTACAAACCCGAGGATGCTGGTGCTCCCACAATTCCGGCTACAATCGCGCCTTGCTTCCACCGAGAAAGCGAATAGCGAGGAGTTTTATTTTGTTCAATATGCAAAAGTATCTGGCAGTTTTGTTATTCCTGATTTGCGCACCGGCATGGGCCGACAACGGCAGCGATCCGTTTCAGGACGTGGTTGCAAAATATCTGGCGGCGAATCCCAAGCCGACGCTGACGGAAGAGGCGCGCAAGTTCAAGGTGCAGGCCGAATTCGCCGCGCAGGAAAAGCGTTTCGACAAAGCCGTTGAGCTGTACGGCAAGGCGTTGAGCATCGCGCCGTGGTGGGCGGAAGGACACTACCAGCTGGCGCTGAGTCTGGGCGAAAGCAAAAAATACCGTAAGGCGATGGCCGAAATGAAGCGCAGATCGGAAGAGCGTCGTGTAGGGAAAGAGTGTAGATCTCGGTGGTCGCCGTATCATTAAAAAAAAA
>FZPU01000048.1_pt1 | contig 44832 bp, 39 predicted proteins | sample 1534781 | NCBI WGS metagenome assembly FZPU01 (sample SAMEA104161949, study PRJEB21768) | metagenome | isolation source: underground water
TTTTTTTTTAATGATACGGCGACCACCGAGATCTACACTCTTTCCCTACACGACGCTCTTCCGATCTAGAGAAAGTGTTTTCCGATCTGGGACGCGCGCGCGCTTTGAAGCAGCGCAATCCGAAATTGCTGATCGGCGTGGGCGGCTGCGTGGCCAGCCAGGAAGGCGACACTATTATCAAACGCGCGCCATATGTGGATGTGGTGTTCGGTCCGCAGACCTTGCACCGTTTGCCGCAGCTTATCGCGGCGCGGCGCGAAAGCGGCAGGCCGCAAGTCGATATTAGTTTTCCCGAGATCGAGAAGTTCGACAACGTGCCCGCCACGCAAACTTCGCACGGCACGGCGTTTGTTTCCATCATGGAAGGGTGCAGCAAATATTGCACCTACTGCGTGGTGCCGTTTACGCGCGGCGAAGAAATGTCGCGCCCGTTGGCCGACGTGATGCGCGAAGTAGAAAGCTTGACGGCGCAGGGCGTGGTCGAGATCACTTTGCTGGGGCAAAACGTGAACGCCTATCAGGGCGCAACGGAAGACGGCGATACGGTGGATTTCGCCTTTCTGGTGCAGGCCGTGGCCGCCTTGCCCGGCGTGTTGCGTTTGCGTTTCACCACCTCGCACCCGCGCGAAATGTCGCAACGGTTGATCGACTTGTACGCGACCACGCCCAAGCTGGCCGGGCATTTGCATCTGCCGGTGCAGTCCGGCTCGGATCGGATTCTGGCGGCGATGAAACGCGGTTACACCGCACTGGAATACAAATCCGTGGTGCGCAAATTACGCGCGGCGCGACCGGATATTTCCATCACCTCCGATTTCATCATCGGTTTTCCCGGTGAAACCGAGGCGGACTTTGAAGCGACCATGAAGCTCATCGACGATGTCGGATTCGATGCCAGCTTCAGCTTTATTTTTAGCGCGCGCCCCGGCACACCAGCGGCGGAGATGGCAGATGACACGCCCGACGCAACCAAGATGGAGCGCTTGCATCGGGTGCAGGCGCGCATTGCGGCGCTGGAGCGGCAGGTCAGCGACGCGATGGGCGGCACGGTGCAGCGCGTGCTGGTGGAAAATATTTCACGCAAGAGCGAACATGAGTTGGCGGGGCGCACTGAAAATAACCGTGTGGTAAATTTCGCCGGATCGCCCGGCATGTTGGGGCGCTTTGTGGATGTGAGAATTTTGTCGGGGACAATGCACACTTTGCGCGGAGAGTTGGTAAAAGAACATGAGTGATACACACAAACTTTCGCTGTCGGTGCAATACGCCAGCAACGCCGAGACTCTGCCCACGCGGCAGCAGTTCCGCCGCTGGGTAAAGGTTGCGCTGGAACAGGATGTGCAGATGGCGTTGCGCATTGTGGATGAAGAAGAAGGCCGCGAATTGAACAAGAGTTATCGCGGCAAGGATTACGCAACCAACGTGCTGACTTTTGTTTACGACGACACATCGCCCATATCCGGCGACGTGGTGATTTGCGCGCCGGTCGTGGCGCGCGAAGCCAAGGAACAAGGTAAGGAATTGCTCTCCCACTACGCGCATCTGACCATTCATGCCGCGCTGCACCTGCAAGGCTACGACCACGAAAAGAAGCGCGAGGCCGAAGCGATGGAGGCGCGCGAGACTGCGTTGCTGCTCAAATTGCGGTATCCTGCACCTTATCTAGTTAGTTAAAAGTGTTGTAATGGACGGTTCAGAAAGTAGTCACAAGCCCACCTTGCTGGAAAGGCTCTCCACGCTGCTGTTGCGCGAGCCGGAAGACCGCGAGCAGTTAATCGCCCTGTTGCACAGCGCTTACGAGCGCAACCTGCTGGATGCCGATGCCCTGTCCATGATGGAAGGAGTGATCCAGGTTTCCGAGCAGCAGGTGCGTGAAATCATGATCCCCCGCGCGCAAATGGATGTCATCGACATCAGCCAGCCGCCGGAAAAATTTATTCCCTACGTTATCGAAACCGCGCACTCGCGCTTCCCTGTCACCGACGGTGACAAAGACAACATCATCGGCATTTTGCTGGCGAAAGATTTGCTGCGCTATTACGCGGGCGAAGAATTCAATGTGCGCGACATGCTGCGTCCCGCAGTGTTTGTGCCGGAATCCAAACGTCTCAACGTGCTGCTGCGCGACTTCCGCAGCAACCGCAACCACATCGCGCTGGTGGTGGACGAATACGGCGGCGTGTGCGGCATGGTCACCATCGAAGACGTGCTGGAACAGATCGTCGGCGACATCGCCGACGAATACGATTTCGACGAAGACGAAGACAACATCATCCGCCAGGACGACGCGCACTGGCGCGTCAAAGCCGACACCGAGATCGCCGATTTCAACGAAACGCTGGGCACGGAATTCAGCGACGAAGACTACGACACCATAGGCGGGCTGGTGCTTAAAGCGGCGGGTCAGCTGCCCAAGCGCGGCGAGCAAATCCAGATCGGCGAATGGCAATTCACCGTGCTGCGCGCCGATAGCCGCAGGCTGCATGTGCTGTTGGCAGAGCGCACGCTGCCATTGGCGGGCGAGGAAAAAGAAAAATAGAATTCATCGCACGGCTATAATCCGCAAAAAGCTGAAGCGGGTTCATCAATAAATCCAAATAGTTCAATCGAAAAAAAGCGCATCACAGAAGCAAGGTGTTGTAGGTCGGGTTTTAACCCGACATGTCGGGCTGAAGCCCGACCTACGTTGCAATGGATTAAGCAAAAGGGGGCGATCACGGTGGCGCTTTGCCGGATCACGGAAATACAAGCTGGATGTCGGGGAGACAAGAAGTGAATAAATCAGTACGGATATTTGCGCCGTTGTTTGTGGCGATGCTGTTGTTGAGCGGGAATTCCTGCGCCGAGGACAAGCCGCAAAGCCCCGCAATCAATGAAGAGTATGAGCTGGACTCGTGGACTTCCGCCAAGGAAATCGACACGGTCGAGGCGTATGAGGTTTATTTGCATGACTATGCCAATGGTCGTCACGCCAAGTATGCGCAGGCGGCGATAAACAAAATCAAAAAAGTGGGAAATCCCCAAGCGCTTGAAGAAAGCAAACCTGCGCCGGTTAAGGCCAGCGCCGATGCGGCGGCAAAATTGCCGGAAGCGGTTGCCGCCCCCGCAACGCCAACGCCATCCGCAGCAACTCCCGCTGCGCCAGCTCCGGTTGCAGTAACTTCGCCAGCGGTGGAAGCGCCGACTGCAAAAGCAGTCGAAGCCAAGCCGGAGCCTGTTCCCGTTACACCGGCAGCGCCGGTAGTGACGAGTACCAGCGCGGACACGCAAAAACCTTAGTCGTTTTTGCGCCGTAGCCGGGTGAAGTCATCCGGCTCCCAGCCGCGCATCGCCAGCAACAACCCGATGCCGCGCCGTTTGCTCAACGGCGCGGACAAACTCTCCTCATGCAACTCGGCAAATTTCTGCCGCAGTTTGCGCAGTTCGTCCCGCATCTGCGCCAGCGCCTGATCGCTGAACATACCGTGTACGAACGCCATTGTTTCCTCTTCTTTGGCGAAACCGCTTTGCAAAAAATCGTTCAGCCCGCGCGTCTGGAAATACTGTTTGATCGGCCCGTCCGGCAGCCAGTCGAAATCGCGTGCGACCACGATGCGGATGCGGTTGCCCGGCAGCAGGTCGATCAGGCGCAGCTTGTCCAGGCGCAGCAGATATTTGATGCCTTCCGCCTTGGTCACTTTGTAATACTCGGTAATTTCGTCCAGCGTCCAGTGGTTTAACGCGCACACCGCCACCATCAGTAACTTGGTGTCCGACACTACTTCGCGCTCCTGTTTGTCGGTCAGCGTGTGCAGCAGAGGTTGCGCCGCCTGCGCCTCTTTGCTTAGCTCCGCCAGCGTGTAACCCAGCAGATTGCTGATCTGCACCAGACGCTCGACGGTGAGTCTGCCCGAGGCGAACAGACGCTTGATGCTGGGCTCTGAAATTTTCAGCGCCAGCGCGACATCGCGGTAAGTCATGCCCTGGCTTTTCAATTGTTTCTTGATGGTGGCAATCAGTTGTGCGGTTTCGGTCATGGCGTAAAGGTATCGTAATGCGATACCGAGCAGTCTATTTACCGCCACCGCGACAGTCAAACGTTTTGTTTTGCGCCCCCCTCGACTATTCTTGCGCCACGTTCAACAGCAAGGGGAAATCGAAATGCAAACCACACTCAACCGTCGCAGCAGTTCGCAAGCATTTCTGGCGAGTGCCGTTTTGCTTGGCATGGCAGTCACCTGCAATGCACAAGCCGAACAACAAACAACGCTAGTCGAACTTGGCAAACAACTCGAAGTCGGCGACGTGGTGTTCATCCGCATTCCCACAGCGCCGTTCACCAAAGTGGCCGACACCACATCGAGCTGGACCAACCATGTAGGCATCGTGAGCGATGTGTCGGGCGCTGAGCCGGTGATCGCCGAAAGCCGCGTGCCGTTGTCCGGCGAAACGACTTTCTCGAAATTTGTTAAGCGCTCCGATGCGGGCAGAGTCGCCATAAGCAGATTGCCTGTGGCGCTGGATGCGCAACAGCAAGCCAGGCTTAAGCAAGCAGTAGCTGCACGCAACGGCGTGTTGTACGACACCGGATTCGATCTGCATTCGCATCGCCAATTCTGCTCGCGCTATGTGCGTGAAATCTTGTTTGATGCGGCAGGCGTGAAGCTGGGCGAGGTCGAAAATTTCTCGACTTTGCTCAAACATAATCCGCAAGCCGATCAGCAATTCTGGCGCTGGTGGTATTTCGGCAACATTCCGTGGCAACGCGAGACGGTTACTCCGGCAAGCTTGTTGAAAGATGGCAAAATGCGCGTCGTGTTTGACGGGCGAGTGCAGCAGCCGGAAAAAACGATTTCAAACAGCCAACAGCCCGAAGAGGCGCATCAAATGGCGATCCAGGATGAGTAGTGTGTGAAGAAGCCCGTATTCATTGGCTTGCGATCAAGTTGTGTCATACAAAAGGCAACTGTATTCATCAGGGAGAAATAAAATGAGAAGCATCATCCGTGTCATTCTGAGAAATCTTTTTCAACTGCTGTTCCGCGTGCGCGTGTCCGGGCTGGATAAACAAATCGACACCGGCAAGCTGCTGGTCATCGCCAACCACGAATCGTTTCTGGACGGATTACTCCTCGGTTTGTTTCTGCCGTTCGATCCGGTGTTCGTGGTGCACACCGGCATCACGCGCAATTTCTTTTTCCGTCTGGTGTTGAGTCAAGTGGATTATCTGGCGGTCGATCCGACCAGTCCGATGGCGATCAAGCGCATCATCAAACTGGTGGAGTCGGGCCGCCCCGTGGTGATTTTTCCCGAAGGCCGCATCACCGTCACTGGCTCGCTGATGAAAGTGTACGAAGGCCCAGCCTTCGTCGCCGCGCGCACCGGTGCGACGATTTTGCCGGTGCGTCTGGACGGCCCGGCGCGCTCCTATTTCAGCCGCATCTCGGGCAAATCGCCGCGCCGTTTGTTCCCGCGCGTCACCATCTCGGCGCTGGAGACTACCGTCATCAACATGCCCGAAGGCGACACCACCAAATTGCGCCGCCGCAAAGCGGGCGAGGCGATGCGCAAGCTGATGCAAAAAATGATTTTCGAATCGCATCCCAAACAAACGCTGTATTCCGGTTTGCTGGACATCATGGCGATCCACGGGCGCGGACGGCGCGTGGTGGAAGACGTGAAGCAAATCGAATATTCCTACAGCGAACTGCTGAAGATGACGCTGGCGCTGGGTAGGCTGGTCGCAAAAAATAGCGCGCCGGACGAATGCGTTGGCATCTTGATGCCCAACCTCGCAGCCACGGTGTGTATGCTGATCGGCACCGGCGCGCAAGGCCGCGTGCCCGCCATGCTCAACTACAAAGCGGGCGCAGCCGGGATGCAAGATGCTTGTACCGCCGCCAATATCCGCACCATTTTTTCCTCGCGCGCTTTCATCGAGCAGGCCAAACTCGAAGCCGATGTCGCCGGTATTCAAGGCGTGAAAATTCTGTATCTGGAAGACTTGCGCCCGACCATGGGCATCGCCGACAAATTGTGGGTGATAGGCGGCATGTTGTTGCCGCGCCTGATGGAAAAAAACAGCGACCCGGAAAGTACCGCCGTGGTGTTGTTCACTTCCGGTTCGGAAGGCAAACCCAAAGGCGTGGTGTTGTCGCACCGCGCGCTGCTGTCCAACATCGCGCAGATCCGCTCCATCATCGACTTCTCGGCAGAAGATAAAGTGCTCAACGCGCTGCCCATCTTCCACTCCTTCGGCCTCACCGGTGGCGCGCTGCTGCCCATCATGACCGGCATGAATTTGTTCCTTTACCCCACGCCGCTGCACTATCGCGTGATTCCCGAAATCGCCTATGACCGCAGTTGCAGCGTGCTGTTTGGAACGAGCACCTTCCTCGCCAACTACGCCAAGTTCGCTCACCCCTACGATTTCTATCGCCTGCGTTACGTGGTGGCGGGCGCGGAAAAACTCTCGCTGGCCGTGCGCGATTTGTGGTTCGAAAAATTCGGCATCCGCATTCTCGAAGGTTACGGCGCGACCGAAACCGCGCCCGTGCTGGCCGTCAACACACCGATGGCATTCCGCAGCGGCACGGTCGGCCAATTGTTGCCGTGCATAGAACACAAACTGATTCCCGTGCCCGGCATTGATAAGGGCGGCATGCTGCACGTGCGCGGCCCCAACGTGATGTCCGGCTACTACCGCTTCGACAATCCCGGCGTGTTGCAAGTGCCGAGTTCCGAAGCAGGTGAAGGCTGGTATGAAACCGGCGATGTGGTTTCGATTGATGACGACGGCTTCGTCTCCATCGTCGGTCGCGTCAAACGCTTCGCCAAAATCGCCGGAGAAATGGTGTCGCTGGAAGTGGTTGAAAAGTTGGCGACCCAAGCCTCGCCTGCCGCGATGCACGGCGCATCCACCCAACCCGATGGTGCGCGCGGCGAAGTCATTGTGCTGTTCACCACCGATGTCACATTGACGCGCGAGGCGTTGTCCGCATCCGCCAAAACGCTGGGCATGCCCGAGATCGCCGTCCCGCGCAAAATCCAGCGCGTGGATGCGCTGCCGCTGCTGGGCACGGGCAAAACCGATTACGTGACGTTGAAGAAAATGGCGGAGGGGATGTTATGAACATTTCAAATGCCGTCATTCCGGCGCAGGCCGGAATCCAGACAAAATATAGTTCCCTTGCGCAGCAAGGACAAAACTCAAGGCATGTTGAATTAAACCGCTGGATTCCGGCCTGCGCCGGAATGACGGAAGACTGGAGATTTTCAAAATGAACCCACGCATATCCCAAGACATGCCCCTGCTCTCACCCGGCATGCTGGCCGTCCTCATCGCGCAATTCCTGTCCGCGCTGGCCGACAACGCCATCCTCATCGCCGCCATCGCCATCGTCAAATCGCAAGGCCTGCCGCAGCTCGTGCCCATGCTGCAAGAATCTTTCGTCGTGCCCTTCATCCTGCTCGCACCTTTCGTCGGCCAGCTCGCCGACGGTTTCCCCAAAGGCCGCGTGATGCTGGTAGCCAACCTGGTCAAACTCGGCGGCGCGCTCGCTATGGTCATGGGTGTGAACCCGCTCACGTCCTACGCCATCATCGGCATAGGCGCGGCCATGTACTCGCCCGCCAAATACGGCATCCTCGCGCAGATGTTCGGCCCGGAAAAACTGGTGCGTGCCAACGGCATGATGGAAGGCTCGACCATCGTGGCGATTTTGCTCGGCGTGATACTCGGCGGCTGGCTGGCCGATCATTCGCTGCACGCCGCTTTCGTCGGCGTGGTGTCGGCCTACGCCCTTGCCGCCTTCGCCAACCTGTTCATCCCCGCGTTGCCTGCCGAGAATGCAGGAGCCAGTTTTCACCCGTGGCTGCTGCTGAAAAAATTCATTGCCGCACTCGCCCTGCTGTTTAAAAATCCCGACGCGAGATTCAGCCTGCTCGGCACCAGCGTGTTCTGGGGCAGCGGCACCACCCTGCGCCTGATGCTGTTCGCCTGGGTTCCCGCCGCACTCTTAATCACCGACAACCAAACCCCCGCCAACCTGATGGGTGCAGTCTCCATTGGCATCGTGTTGGGCGCAGTCGGCGCGGGGCTGTGGATCTCGCTCGCCAACGTCAACCGCGCACTCATCGGCGGCCTGCTGCTGGGCGTGGCCGTGCTCTCGCTCGCCACCATCAACACTCTCCCCCTCGCCTACCTCGCCATGATCGCCGTCGGCATTTGCGGCGGCAGCTTCGTCGTCCCGCTCAACGCCCTGCTGCAAGAAAAAGGACACCAAACCATAGGCGCAGGTAATGCGCTGGCCGTGCAAAACTTCGCCGAAAACATCGCCATGCTGGTGTTCGTCGGCGGCTACGGTTTGGCGGCTGCGGCGAGTGTGCCGGTTACGGTGACGATTGTTGGGTTTGGGCTGGTGTTGTTGGGGGTGATTGGGGGGCTGGCTTTACTAAGATTTCGGCGCGCCTCTTAGTTCTTCGTTAGAGCGCAACCTTAACAGCCAGGAGGAAATGAATGAACTACACACCGATCCAAGTGCAAGTGGCACGCTCGATATTACTGATGGCTATCTGTTTGCTGCAAGGATGTGCCATAGGTATTGCCAAGTATGCAGGCCCAGACATCCCTGCAAAGACTGAGATAACTGCTTTGCGAAGCGTGCCGATTTATATCAGGGAATGCCCTAATGAAAGCAAACCGCAACTCGGTATTTGGACAAAGGTGAACGGTCTCTCGCTGAATGATTTTTTATCATCTGAATATGGCCTTACTGTTAAGCAAGGCGAACCAACTCTTGGAGAACGGGCTGTATTTGTGCAAGTTACGCCAGCCAATATTGAAGAGCCTATGTTAGGGATCGTTTCTGGAGTGATTCACTTCTTAAGCTTTTCCCTCGTACCTGGATATTGGACTCTATCAAGCAATTACACTATTCAAGTGACTTTCACGAAACCCGATGGAAGTGCTGTCCAGCATAGCTTCGAGTCACGCTTGAGTAAGCAGGAATATCTATGGTTTCCATTTATTATCAAGCCGGACATCATGGGTTCCATAAATGGTGGATTCGATAATACAGATGCCCCAGAAAAAATGGTTCAAGCAAAAAAAGGTGTAGCTGGTGAAATTGCCAAAGAAATTCAGAAACAGTATGAATTGGCTGGAGGCGTGGGAGGTTGGCAGTCCGCGAATATTGCGAGTACCACTATTTGCAAATAGCAGTGCAGGTTTGCGATGAAAACATTTTGAGGTGACCCATGAGCAATATCAAACTTTTCCAGAATCAGGAAATCCGCAGCCACTGGGATGCGGAGCGGGAGTTGTGGCTGTTCAGTGTGATTGATGTGGTAGGTGCGTTAACGGCGAGCGCCAATCCCAGAAAATATTGGAGCGTGCTCAAGACGCGGCTGAAGAAGGAAGGCAGCCAGTTGGCTACAAATTGTAGCCAACTGAAAATGCCCTCGGCGGACGGCAAGTCTTATCTCACCGATGTCGCCAGCACCGAAGCCCTGCTGCGTTTGATCCAGTCCATTCCTTCGCCGCGTGCCGAGCCGTTCAAGCTGTGGCTGGCGCAGGTGGGTTACCAGCGGTTGGAGGAGAACGACGACCCGGAGTTGTCCATCGACCGCGCGCTGGCGGCCTATCTCGCCAAGGGTTATTCCAAAGAATGGATCAACCAGCGCCTGAAAAGTATCGAGGTGCGCAAGGAATTGACGGACGAATGGGAGCAGCGCGGGGTGAGCCGGGGACATGAGTTCGCCCTGCTCACCGACGAAATCACCCGTGCGTGGAGCGGGCTTTCGACCAAGGGTTACAAGCAGCACAAGGGGCTGAAGAAAGAAAACCTGCGCGACAACATGAGCAATCTGGAACTGGTGTTGAACATGCTGGCGGAAGCGACGACCACGGAAATCTCGAAAGAAAAATTGCCGCAATCGCTGGATGAAAACCCCGTGGTGGCGCGGCAAGGCGGCGAAGTGGCGGGCAACGCGCGCAAGGAGATCGAGGCCAAGACGGGGAAGAAAGTCATCTCCGACAAGAATGCCGAACAGCTGGGGCGCACGAAAAAGCTGGAGTCGCCTCAGCAATGAGTTTGGTCGGGTTACGCGGCAAGCCGCCAACCCGACCAACACCGCTTCAAACAAATGAAATGTAGCGGGGCGTTGTGCGGCCATTCATAGAAAAATATGCCGGATGAATATGCGGCGATTATTGATTGCCCATACCGCAAGCGAGGAATAGAGTGGTCGTTGTTTGGCTATACTTCGCGCAACACCGCTAGTCGGCACAACCTTTTTTAGGAGATCAAAATGAAAACAACACGAGTGATGGCGCTGGCCATTTTGCTGGGCGCGGGCAGTGTGTCTGCCGAAGCGGCGCTGATGGGGAACAAGGGTTATTGGGTGGATTCCGCCAACCAGATCGTGATGAGCGGGGCGGGCGAATGCTGGCACACGATTGATTGGACTCCCGCGCTGGCGGTCGAGGGCTGCGATGCGGTTGCGGCCAAACCCGCGCCCAAAGTGGAAGCGCCCGCGCCTGTCGCCAAGCTGGTCGCGCCGCCTCCTGCGCCTGCGCCGGTTGTCGCGCCCACGCCAGCCCCCGTTCCGACTCCAGTGATGATTCTCCCTTCGACTCCTGCTCCCGCCCCGGCTCCTGCGCCCAAGGCCGATGCTTGGAAAACTGTGTTGTCCGAAAAGCCGTTCCGTCTGGAAGGAGCCAGCTTCGCGACAGGTTCGGCCAAGCTGTTGAGCGCTGCCGGGGAGAAGCTGCAAGTGGTGGTGGATGCGGCCAAGCAACATCCCGAAATCACGCTGGAAGTGAGCGGGCATACCGACAATCGCGGCAACAAAGCGGCCAACCAGAAACTGTCGCAGAGCCGCGCCGACGCGGTGAAAGCGTATCTGGTGAAACAGGGCGTGGCGGCGGACAACATCAGCGCCACCGGCTACGCCGATGACCAGCCGATGGCCGACAACAACACCGTGTTGGGGCGCGCCGCCAACCGCCGCGTCGAAGTGAAATACGTCATCAAGGAAGAAAAGAAAGTGCGCGTGAGCGAATAAGTTTCAGCCAACGGCATGACAAAAAGAAAGCGGGCTTGCCCCGCTTTCTTTTTGTCTGTTGTTTGGTGATTATTTTACGCCAACTTCATGGAGAAGCGCATGGATAGGCGTTCTACGTCATGCGACGCATGGAGAGTGGCGTATTTATTGGCTTCCCGCGATGTAGTCTTTTAAAACTTCTCATCCTCGCGCAAATAGCGCCACTGTCCCACCGGCAAATCGCCCAGTCTGACTCTGCCGATGCGCACGCGTTTGAGTGCGGTGACTTTGAGTCCCACCATTTCGCACATGCGGCGGATCTGGCGTTTTTTGCCTTCGACCAAAATGAAGCGTAGCTGCGCTTCGTTTTGCCAGCTCACTTTGGCGGGTTTGAGTTTTTTGCCGTCCAGCGACAGGCCGTGGTTGAGCAGCGCTAGGCCGTTGCCGACCAGTTCGCCTTGCACGCGCACCAGATATTCTTTTTCAACGGGCGAGTCTTCGCCGATAAGCTGTTTGGCGACGCGGCCATCTTGCGTCAACACCAGCAATCCGGTGGAGTCGATGTCCAGTCTTCCGGCGGGAGCGAGGCCGAGCATCTGGCTGCGGTGAAAGCGTTGCGGCGAGGTGTCTTGCTCCCAGTGCGATTCGTTGCCGATCAGCACGATGGCGGGCTTGTGGCCTTGTTCGGCTTGCCCGGAAACGTAGCCCATCGGCTTGTGCAGCAGGATGGTGACGCGGTTTTCCTGCTTGGCTTGTGCGGCTTTTTCCAGCGTTATTTTTTGCGTGGGCAAAATTTTTGTGCCCAGCTCGCTCACGGTTTCGCCATCGACTTTGACCCAACCTTTGGCGATGTAATCGTCCGCCTCGCGGCGCGAGCAGAGTCCTTGTTCGGACATGAGTTTCGAGAGTCTGATTTTTTCCATTTTCTTGTTTACCTTAGCCGGACGTGCCGGAAAATCTTAAAACCAAAATATTAGCCACAGAGAACACAGAGGTCACAGAGAAAGTCGTTACTTCTGTTCGCTTTGTGGATGAACGCGGAGCTTGGTGTTCTCACCCTCCACATTCTCTGTGAACTCTGTGTTCTCTGTGGCAAATGTTTTTAATGGGCTTTACCCCAGCGCCGGAAACAGCCCGCGCAATCCGCCCGCAATAAATTCCACCGCGATGGCGGCGAGCAGCAAGCCCATCAGCCGGGTAAAAATATTGCTGCCGATTTTACCCATGCGCCGCGCGATGCCGGGCGCGATGTAAAAGGTGAGCCACACGATCAAACTCAGCACCACCAGAATCAGCACCATCACGCCGTAATGCCCGCTGCCGCTGCCTTTGTGCGCGTCGAGGATCACCGTGCTGATCGCGCCGGGGCCGGCCAGCAGCGGCGTGGAAAGTGGCACGATGGCCACGTTGGACGTTTCGCCGTCGCTGTCTTCCAGCGTGTTCGCCTGCTTGGTACCGATCAGCATTTTAATCGCCATCAGCAACAACAAAATGCCGCCCGCCGTGCGGAAGGAATGGATGCTGATGCCAAAAAATTCCAGAATCGCCTCGCCCAACAACAGCGCGGCGAGCAAAATTCCCAGCACCGAAAACGAAGCCAGCCGCCCCACGCGCTCGCGTTTTTGCGCGGTCATCTCCGAGGTGAACGCCATGATAATGGGGATGATCGCCAGCGGGTCAATGATCGCAAACAGGCTGATAAAAATCTTGGAATATTCGGTGAAGTCCAGCATGGCTGCGGCGGCTTTCGTAAACGGGCGGCGCGAAGTTACACCGTATAATGCGGCGAATCAAATCACTTCGCCTTATTCGTGAAAAATCATTTCTACCTGATCGCCTTCCTCGCGGGTCTGGCCGCCGTATTCGGCTTCGCGCCGTTCGGTATTTTCCCGTTGCCGCTTATATCGCTGGCCGTGTTGTTCTGGCTGTGGAGCCAAGCCGAACGTCCCGCGCAAGCAGCAACGATAGGCTTCGCTTTCGGCATGGGCTTGTTCTGCTTCGGCGTGGGATGGATCTATGTCGCGCTGCATGAATATGGCTACATGCATCCGATTCTGGCGGCGCTGGCCACCGCGTTGTTCGCGGCGGTGAATGCCACGTTGCCAGCAACGGCGGGGTATGCGCAGGCGAAGCTAGGGGCTGCAAATTTTCTCCCACCGTCATTCCCGCGAACGCGGGAATCCAGCAAAACAAATAACCCGCGCAGCGGACAAAACCATGCTGCCCCGCTTCGCGGGAATGTTTTATTTAACTGGATTCCCGCCTTCGCGGGAATGACGAAACCAACCGTGTCTCTGCTACTCATCATGCCCGCCATCTGGACACTCGCCGAATGGTTGCGTGGTCTGCTGTTCACCGGCTTCCCGTGGCTGACATTCGGCTATTCGCAAGCGCCACTCAGTCCGCTGGCAGGCTTCGCGCCGCTGCTCGGCGTGTATGGTGTTTCGCTATTGCTGGCCGTCAGCGCCGCTTTGTTGCTGCTGTTGTGGCAATCACGCTGGAGCAAAACGGGCAAGCTCGCGTTGGGTCTGTTGCTGGTGATGTGGATAGGCGGCGCGCTGTTGCGCAACGTGGCGTGGACAACCCCGCAAGGCGAACCGCTCAAAGTCAGCCTACTGCAAGGCAACATCGCGCAGGATGAAAAATTTGAAGAAGACAAACTGGTCAACACGCTGGAAACCTACCGCCGCCTAGCGCAAAGCAGCGACGCGCGCCTGATCGTCATGCCGGAAACCGCGTTGCCGCTGCTGCGCGAAAACGTGCCGGAGATGTATCAACAAATTCTCGGCGACCATGTGCGAAAAAATGGCGGTGACATTCTCATCGGCGCATTCGAGAAAGAAAACGGCAACTACTACAACAGCGTGTATTCGCTGGGCAGCGCAGAAAGCCAGCACTACCGCAAAAACCACCTCGTGCCTTTCGGCGAATTCATCCCGCTGCGCACTTTGTTCGGCTGGTTCGTCAACGAAGTGCTGCAAATCCCCATGGGCGACCAAACCAGCGGCGGCGCGCAGCAACCGCCGCTCGCTGTCGCCGGACAAAAAATCGCGGTCAACATCTGCTACGAAGATGCCTTCGGCGAAGAAATCATCCGCGCGCTGCCCGAGGCAACGCTGCTGGTCAACGTCACCAACGACGCGTGGTACGGCCACTCCCACGCCGCTATGCAACACAACCAACTCTCGCAAATGCGCGCCCTGGAAACCGGCCGCATGATGTTGCGCGCCACCAACACCGGAGTGACTTCGGTGATCGGTGTCGATGGCCGCATTCTTGAAATGTTGCCGCAACATGAAGAGGGCGAGCTGACTGCCGAGGTGCAGGGTTACGTGGGCAGCACGCCGTATGTGAGGTGGGGGAATGGTGGGGTGCTGGTGTTGATCGCGCTGATGTTGCTCGCTGCATGGAAACTGCACCGCCGCACGTCCCCTCTCCCCCCGGGAGAGGGCTAGGGTGAGGGTGGTTTTTTCCGTTCGTGCTGAGCGTGTCGAAGCACAAGTAGCTGGTCGCACAGATTGCCGGGGGGTGCCCGGCGGCAAGTCACTTTTCTTGTCTTGCCAAGAAAAGTAACCAAAAGAAGTCGCCCCCGGTGCGCCGCCCCTTCGGGGTTCCCTGCGTTGCTCGACTGGTCAGGCCTCCTCATAAACTCGCACGACCCGCTGCGCGGTCACGTGCTCAAACATATTCGTCGGAATTCCCTGACCAGTCTGCGCTACTCGGCGGCGCACAGGGGATTGAAAGTCAAAACCAAAAACCAAAACGTAGAGTGGGCACGTTGTGCCCACTCTACCAAACAGCGCTAGATTCACCCCTAGAATAAAGTGCATAATCAAACCAATCGACACTGCTACATTGGAGTGACATTAACTAATGGATTTCGAGGTTACATATGAGCATGCCTAGGGCAATGTGTTTCATTGATGGCGAAAATATTGTCATGCGATATCAAGCAATGGTGGAGGAAGGGTATTTGCCAAATACAAAGGTAGTACATGAGAAGGACTGTTTCCTTTGGCATCCCCAAATTACTATGTGGTCGATGTTTAACTTTGTGCGAGTAAATTACTACACAAGTACTACAGGTGATGCACCTCGCGTGGAGGCGTTAAAGAATAGAATTTCTGAAATTGACTACAGTTCCGCGTATACGCATGAAGCTGATGCTCCTGAAGCCATAGCACAACTAGTTCCCCACGTATTTCATAAGCCATCAAAAAACACCAAAACACGAAATGTGGACTTGCAGATTTCAATTGATGTCCTTAGAGCCGCTCATTTAAGTAATGTTGATCTCATCTACATATTAAGTGGGGATGGAGATTACGTACCATTGATTCAGGAAGCTTCACGATATGGAAAGGAAATATGGCTAGGTGCTTTTAGTTCTGGGCTTAACTTAAAGCTGCGGTACAACGTTGATGTATTCCAATCACTAGACGACTTCTTTTTTAAGAAGCGGCCCAAGGCGTAATAACTGAACATTCAGTTCAACGCGCTTCACTTATTGCACCATACAAAAGCCAATCGCGTGGAAACGCTCGCCAATAGGCGATCTGCATCTTGTGCATGATGGAGATGCCCGTATTTGCTGGCTTGCGGTCAAGGTGGGTAAATGAAATCAATTCATTTTTCGGTAGCTATGTGGCGTGGGCACGAAGTGCCCATGCTGTGGTTTTGGTTTTGACTTTCAATCCCCTGTGCGCCGCCGAGTAGCGCAGGCTGGTCAGGGGATTTCGGCGAGGACTGTTTGAGCGCGTAGCGCGAGTTCCGCAGCCGCCTGACCAGTCGAGCAACGCAGGGAACCGCGCAGCGGCGGCGCACCGGGGTCGCCTTTTCTTTGGTTACTTTCTTTTGGCGAAGCAAAAGAAAGTGACTTGCCGCCGGGCAACCCCCGGCAATCTGTGCGTTCCGCTACTTGTGGTTCGACAAGCTTGCCACGAACGGCGGTGTTGGTTTTGAATTTTCAAACCTGCGGGCTTCGCCCATCCTTCGACAAGCTCAGGACGAACGGTCTCAGGTGTTTATGCTTCGACAAGCCTGTCCTGAGTGTATCGAAGGGCTCAGCACAAACGGAATTAGGAATTAGAGAGTGTTCCCCCACCCTAGCCCTCCCCCGGTGGGAGAGGGAACTAAGCCAACTGCTCCGCAATGCCCGTCAATAGGCGATCTACGCTATGCGCTTGATGGAGATTCCCGTATTTAGGGCGTTGCGGGCAAGGTGGTGTTTGTAATTCTTGTTCAGCGGCTCGTATCTTCTCTGACAGGCCAAGTCGCTGTTTTTCCCCAGGGGAGAGGGGACTAGACCTGCTGCCCCGCAACGCCCGTCAATAGGCGTTCTACACCCTGCCCTTGATGACGATTGCCATTGCGTTCTCCGGCTTCCCGCAGCAACCCCGCACCCCATGAATCGGGGGAGGCATTTTCGCTTGCGTTAAGTTATGCTCGCTGCATGTTATAACTTTAGAAAATCAATTCCGGTGCTGACTGAATTTTTCCGCCAATGGCTGCGCGCTTCAACGCTGGTTGCGTTGACTTTGCTTGTCGCGCAATCCGCTGCCGCTGCGGAGCAGACGACCCCTTTCGTCCAGCTGAAAAGCGCTTCGTTTCAGCTATCCGAAACGGTGCAGCCGCCGACCTACAACAACTGGCAAAACGTTACGCTGCCCGATGTCTGGACTTCCACGCGCTATGCGGACGGCGACAACGGCTGGTATCGCTTCGACATCGAACTGTCGAGCAAACCGCAGGAGAACTGGGGCATTTATATTCCCCGGCTCAACATGAATTGCGCGGTGTATTTCAACGATTATTATCTGGGCGACGGCGGTCAGTTCAAGGAGCCGCTGTCGCGCAACTGGAACCGTCCGCTGTTCTTCGTCGTCTCGCCCGGGCATTGGAAAAACAGCGGTAATGTCATCCACGTCCGCCTCAAGTCTTACCCCGGCTATGGTCGTCTCGATCCGATCTCCATCGGCCCGGAAGCCGCGTTGCGCCCGCTGTATGAAACGCAGGTGCTGGTGCAGAACGATCTCAACGGCGTGCTGATTCTCAGCACTTTGTTTGCTTCCATTTTCATCTTCGGCATCTGGTTGCGGCGGCGCGAAGACAGTATGTATCTGTGGTACGCGCTGATGGCGCTGGTCTGGACGCTATACACCACCAACAACGTGATCCGCGATATTCCGGTATCGGCGAAAATATGGGACTGGATCATCTACAGCAGCACCGCGTGGTGGACGGTGACGCTGGCCATTTTCTCGCATCGCGCCGCCGAAATAAAACGTCCGCGTTTGGAAAAAGGCTTTCTCATCTGGGCGACACTTTCCACGCTGGCTTACGCCCTGACCGATCTGCGCTTCATCAGCCAGACCACGGTGATCTGGCAAGTGGGCAGTCTGGTTATCGGCTTTATCGTGGTGTGGGAATTGCTGGCCGAAGGGCGGCGCGCGCGCCACATTTTCTGGCTGGGCATCAGCATCGCGGTGGTGCTGATGACCGGTGTGCACGACTGGTTGCTGCAATCGAATTTCATCCCGCGCTGGTCGCATCTGATCAACCATATCCTGCCGTACTCCGCGCCGCTGCTGATTCTCTACATCGGCTGGTATCTCACCGGACGTTTTATCGAAGCGCTGCGCGAATCCGAGCAACTCAACATCACGCTGGAACAGCGCGTCAATGCCGCGCACGTGGCGCTGGCGGCCAGTTTCGAAGAGTTGCGCGTGCTGGAAATGAGCCGCGCGGCGGCGGGCGAACGCGAGCGCATCTACCGCGATCTGCACGACGATGTGGGCGCAAAGTTGCTGGGGCTGGCGATCTCCGCCCAGCGCGCGAACAAGGTGCAGGATGCCGATCTGGCGCGTTCCGCGTTGCAGGATTTGCGCGATGTGGTGTCGCGTTCGGCGCAGAACGAAACGCTGCTGGGCGACTTGATAGCCGATTTGCGCGTCGAGACCGGACAGCGCGTGAATGCGGCCGGACTGGTGCTGGCGTGGAGTTTTCCGACCATAGAAACCGATTTGATGATCAGCGCCGAAGCCGCGCTCAACCTGAGCCGCATCCTGCGCGAATCGGTGACCAACGTGCTGCGCCATGCGGAAGCACAGCGCATTTCCATCGTCACGCAAATCGAGCAGGATCAATTTGTGATCGAAGTCGCGGATGACGGCAAAGGCTGTCCGCTTGAAAATCTCAAACAGCATAGAGGCATGACCGGCATGCGTTCGCGCGCGGCGACGCTCAATGGAACGCTGGAGTGGACGAACATCGAACCGCACGGCTGCAAAGTCCGGCTGAGCGTCCCGCTGCGCAGCCTACCCCCCGAAACGCGGGGCTGACAATGAGATACGGTTCGCTATCATTGCAAATATGAAAAACTCAAAGCAGGTATCCGTAGGTGCGAATTTATTCGCACATAACATGTCGCTTGTGCGAATGAATTCGCACCTACAACTGCTTCGTTGTACGGCAATTTTTAGAATCATCACTAACCCACAGCATTTCACTCAATGAAAACCGCATTCATTCTCGACGACGTTGCCGACTCGCAAATCTGGCTGAGCCAGGCCTTGATTGCCGCCTTCCCCGGCATCACTTTTAGCTGCACCGGCAGCCTCGCCGAAGCCCGCGCCTGGCTGAGCGCCAACCCCGCACCGGAACTGGCGTTGATTGATCTCGGCCTGCCGGACGGCAGCGGCGTGGAACTCATCGCCCAGCTCAACCGCACTTCGCCGAAAACGGTGTGCGTGGTGGCCAGCATTTTCGACGATAACCAGCATCTGTTTCCCGCCTTGCGCGCGGGGGCGCAAGGCTATCTGCTGAAAGACCAGCCGCTGGAGCAGATCATCGAACTGCTCGAAGGCATCTCGCAGGGCCGTCCGCCGCTGTCGCCCGCCGTAGCGCGCAAAATGCTGGGCTATTTCAAGCCCGACCCGCAGCACTACCAGCAACTACTCACCGACCGCGAGAACGAGGTTCTGCGTTGCATCGCCAAAGGACTGACCCTGCCGGAAACCGCGCGCATGCTGGTCATCAGCCCGCATACCGTTTCCGGTTACGTGAAAGACATCTACCGCAAACTCAATGTTTCATCGCGCGCGGAGGCGGCGTTGTCGGCGCAACAGATGGGATTGGTGTAGCAAGTGTTGTAGGTCGGGCTTTAGCCCGACTTGTCGGGTTGAAACCCGACCTACAAGAGTGAGCGCATAAGTATCACCAAGTGCGATGCGTTACACTATTGCGCAGGAACATCAAAACAAAAAAATAAATCAGGGAGTGTTTTGCCATGTCGAAAAGTTTTTTTGCGCCTTCGGTCGCAGCTGTTCTGCTGTGCGTTGCCCTGCCATCACTGGCCGACGAATTGCCCGTTTCGTCTGGATTCGCGCTCAGCGCCATGGCACCGGTCGGGCGCTGGGCAACCAAAATCGAGCTGCGCAGCAACAGCTATGACGAGTGGTTTGGCAGCAGCGGTCAGCGCGAAAAATTCAACGCCGCTTATGACAACCTCAACCTCGACAGCTCGTTCTTTCCGGCGCTCGCCGCGTTTCCTCCCGGCTCCTCGCTGGGCACCAGTTCACTCAACAGCCGAGCAGATGTAAAACTCGTGCAGATCGTGATGGGCTACGGGCTCACCGAAGATGTGACGCTCGGTTTTTATGTGCCGTATGTCAAAACGCGCAGCCAGATTGATTTCACTGTCGCGGGCGGCAATGTCGGTTTCAATACCGCCTTTAACCCCGCGCAGCCAGCTAGCAGCAGCAATTCACCGCTGGCTCCGGTGGGCTACGGTGCAGTCGCGCCGCTAGGCACTGCCGGGGTGAAACAGTTGCTCACCGATCCGGCCTTCGGCTACGGTTACGCGCCCATTGAAACTACTCAAACTTCGGGCTTTGGCGATGCCACGGCGGGCGCGCTTTGGCGTTATTACAAGGATCAAAAATCCAGCGCGATCTTCGCGGCGGGCGTGCGTTTCGGCATCGCCAAGGGCGACAATCCCGACAGCCTGGTGGACATTCCCGTGGACGACGGCAGTAACGACTTGCGCGTGCGCATGGAATATTTCCGCGATCTGGGGCACGAGTTCGATCTGCGTCTATTGGCTGAAAATACCACCCAGCTTGCCGACCGAGCCAGCATGCGCGTGCCGCAACCCGGCCAATTGCTGGCGACCGCCAGCAGCAAGGAAAAATTGCAGCGCAATCTCGGCGACTACCGCGAATACGACATCGAGCTGGGTCGCCGCTGGAGCGATTGGCGCACCTCCGCCACCTGGCACCGCTATACCAAATCGGGAGATCGTTACCGCTCCGATCTCGGCACGGATACCAGCGCGCTGCAAACCAACACCCAGATACGCGCCGACCAATGGCGCGCCGGTATTTCGTGGAGCGGCATCAATGCGTGGCGCGAAGGAAAGTCTCCCATCCCCGCCATCGTCAAACTTGAAATGCAGGAGACTTACGCCGGTTACAACTTCCCCAAAGTGCGGGATGTGTATCTGCAACTCACCACGTTTTTCTGAGCCAATCACACCAAAGACATGAGCACCGTTGCTCCTCCCCTGATTCCATTTCAAAACTCGAATTGACTCCCTTCTCCCGCAAGCGGGAGAGAGAGCTGATGGCGAAGGAATTTCATTCCACTTTTGACCTGGAAATGGAATGACAAGGGGAGGCCGGGAGGGGTTTGTGTTTCAGAAAATTCAAACCCAACCCCCTCCAACTCCCCCTTGTCAGGGGGAGGGTTGTGCCGTAGATCGCCTATTGACGGGTATGTGCGAGGATGTTGCCGACTTGTCGGCTTTACATCCACGGCCTACCCCTTGCGGGTACTTCAGGCGGTTACACCAACCCCAAGCCCTTCGCCCGCAACGTCGCTTCGGCGCGCGAGGAGATGTTGAGTTTGCGATAGATATTTTTCACGTGGTCGCTCACGGTGTGGCGCGAAATGTTCATCACGCCGCCGATGTCGGCGATGCTGATGCCGCGCGTAAGCTGTACCAGCACTTCGCGTTCGCGCGGGGTGAGGTCGGCTTCTCCCGCGATGACTTCGCGGACGGAGACCGCTGATTTTTCTTCGCGGAAATGTTCCAGCAATCTGCGCGCGACCGCAGGCGACAGCGGCGGATGGCCTTCCACGATGCCGCTCAGTTGTTTGACCAATTGTTCCGTCGTCTGATCTTTCAACAAATAGCCTTGCGCACCGGCGCGCAATGCGGGAAACAAATGCTCGTCATCATCGAAAATGGTGGCGACCACGATGATGCATTTAGGAAAGCGCGCCGCCATCGCTTCGATCACTTGCGTACCATCGCCGTCCGGCAGGGAAAGGTCGATCAGCGCCAGGTCGAACTGGAACTGGTTGATGATTTTCAGCGCCCCGGCCACTTCGGATTCGCTGCGCACCCGCGCGCCGGGGAATGCGGTCTGGATAACTTCGCTCAGCAGCAGTTGCGATTCGGGCAGGTCTTCCAGCAGCAGAACGGTTTTCATCCTAAATTCCTTAGTCGGGGGTTGTGTAGGTGCGAATTCATTCGCACGTGCAACATAATTTGTGCGAATGAATTCGCACCTACACCAGCTCGGCAACGCCATGCATTCCGAGAATATTCAATTTCAACTGCGTTTTTTTGCTTCATGTCAGTGGCGTTTCTATCGTCATTTGTACTTTGTTTTCAGCGGAGCTGATGCTCAATCCGCCGCCCAATTCTTCCAGCCGTCCGCGTATGTTGCGCAGGCCGTAGCCGTCGCGCCAGGTGAGCGGATCGGCGATGCTGCCGTCATTTTCCACACCGACTTTTAGCTGCATTCCGTTTACATCAATTTCGACTTTGATGGTGGAAGGCGCGGCGTGTTTGAGCGCATTGGTGACGAGCTCGCGCAGCACCGATTCCAGCATGGCTTTTCTGCGCGGATTCAATTCGATGTCCGGCAAGGCTTCGTTTTGTTGCCAGTGCAAACGGCAATCTGCCGCTTCGCAGCGTCCTCCCGCTTCGGCGCGCCAATCGGCCAGCGCGTTGCTTAGCGGCACAGGGCGCGAGTCCATGGCGGCGATGGCGGTGCGCAAATCTTTCATGGCATCGCGCGCCAGGTCGGCATCCGGTGTGCCGCGCAAATGGTGGATAAGTTTCAGCAGCCGCGCGCCGATGTTGTCGTGCAGATCGCGTCCGAGGCGCAGGCGCTCTTGCGTCACGCCTTTCTCATAACTGGTGCGGCCGCTCATGATCTGTTGCAGAAGCTGGCTCAGCGAAGCCGCGAACTGAGCGTCGCGCGTGGAAAACAAACGAGTGCCGCGTCCGGCATATTTCATGGAGTAGGTGGGCAAGTTGCCGCTGCCCGCTACCGTCAAGCCCAGCCCTTCTTCGCGCACGCCGTCGCTGTCTTCTGTCGCGTCCTGTTTTATTTCCAGCGGGTCGTATATGCGTCGCAACAACGCTTCCCAGCGTGCCTGCTGTTCGCTGGCCGATGCGGTGAACGCGATGGCGGAAAGCTCCGGCAGCAGGCTGGCAAATTCGGGCGACTTCGCACCCACGATGCGCTCCCACAACCATTGGCGAAACGGAAAATACAGCCAGCCGCACAACAGCAAGCTGATGCCCAGCGACGCGCCTTCGGTCACGCCGGTAAAGATGAGCAACATATCCAAGGCAATGACCGAGGTCGCACCCGCCACCCACAGAAACACGCGATACGCCCATTCGTCGATGTCGAACAGGCGGTAGCGGCGCAGTCCCAGCGCGATACCGACGTACATGATGAGGAAAAAACCGATGGAATAACCGACCGGCAACAACGCTGGCTTATCGAAAATTGCGGGGACGACATTGGAAAATGTGAATAGACAAGCGGCCAGCAAAACGGAGAGCAAGAACCAGCGCAGTGCGGCGCGTTCCAGCGGCTGTCCTCGCGCGAGTCTCCATTGCACCTCGCCGCTAACAATGGTTAGCAACACGAAGGTGGTGATCGCAAACATCGTTTCGCTCGGTTTGGAAAATACGGGAAATATATATGCCAGCCACCCCGGGAAAGCCAACACCGGCAGCCACAACAGGCTGCGCGGGGCAACCAGTTGACGCGGATAGCACAGGAACATGGCGAAGATAGAAGCGCCGAATAGATGCGCCGACAAGGCATTTGCGGCATCCAGCGCGCTGAACCATGCGCCGTCCAGCGCCAGCGTCCGCTCGCTCATCAGCCCGCCCGTGATTCCGCCGAAAATAGCGTCAATCCGGAAAGCGCAAACATGCGCGCGCCCCAATCTCGCGAGCGCAGTGTCCACACCCAACAGGCAATCATGAGCGCTGCGCTGACAGTAACCAACTGGAACCAGAATATGATCGACAGACTGGTCAGGGGACGCGGGCGCGGCGCGAGCCAAGTCGTGTGCTCCGACCCCTCTTTGCTGAACCAGACAAGCCCCACTTTGTCCGCATGCAGCAGCGAAAACAAGGCGGACTGTCTGGCAAAGAATTCGTCTTTCTTGGCGTAGCTGGGAAAGTAGTCGGTGTTTTCGACCATGTCGGCTGCCTGCAAATCCATGGCCGCACCTGTTGCAGAAATCACACTGCGCACTTCCGAACCGGGCGGAATCTGTTGCGAATAATCCACAACCACGCGCACCTTGTCGCTGTCCGCCGCCATGCGCACACCCAGCCACGGCTCTTGCAGGGCGAGCCACGCCGTGGCGGCGCACGCCGCCAAACAGCCTAGCCACAGCAGTTGCAACAAAAAGGACGGGCGTTTGTACAGCTGGCGCATCTCGGGATTTTCGATGGATTTCGACGCTGTCGACTTTAGCAAATGCCAAAACTAAAGCTACCCCCCTGAACGCGGGATTGTTCGATGTGGTCTCAACCCTGAAAATCAGCTTGCCCGTGGAGGTGTGCGAACTGATGCCGACCCCGCCGCGCCATTTGCCCGTTCACTTATTCATGGAGGTTGTAATGCCGTTACATCTTTTCAGTAAATCCATTCCCGTCACATTGGCCGGGCTCCTGCTTGTCGGCTGCGCGGGCACAATGCCTCCGCCCAAGCCGGAAGCATTCAACTTCGAGCAGGTCGCCAAAGATCCGGTCGCCGAGGTCAAACAGAACCTCAAGATCGAAGTCTTCGGCGATGGCACCAAAGCCACCAAAAAATTCGTGATCGGCGCGTTTCAGGTGCGCTTCCGCAATGATTTGACCGGTGCATACCACTCGGATGGAGCTCATATCTCTAACCCTTTTTATCTGAGTAGAGGCAACAGCGCCCTGTTTCAGAAAGTGACCGATGACCTGTACAAGAAATTCGTGGCCGAGTTGAAGCAGCGTGGAATTCAAACGGTCGGGCTGTCGGCAATCAAGCAACAACCAGAATTTCAGAAGTATCTGAAACAAGAAAAATCCAGCGGGTTTACCGAGAAATTTACGGCAGGCGCAATCAGTTGTGACCTGTGTGATGATGTGCCACCAGGCGATATCGCAGGGATCATGACGGCGTTAAGTCCAAATGTTTCTGCAACCGAATATGACGTGTTCACCCCGAGTGAGGTTCCGGCAGTCGAGTACAGCTTGATGGGGCCCAATTTTGGAAGTGTGGTTCTTCCGCGTGTCGCCCCGATAAGTTGGATAGACGCTTCAGCCAAGGCAGGTGCCGGACTCATTAACGTGGGCTTTGAAGTTGAATTGATGAAATTTGACCGTGAAGACCGTGGGAGCTCAATCGCCATGAGCCATGCTCCTATGTTGCGCACCAAACTGATCGCCTTCAATGCATTCCCGGCCGGAGCAAAATTTTCCTTCAACCTGTGGGGCAGGCCAATTGATGATGGTCTCGTGATTTCTCCAAAATATCGCGGCAAAAAACATACAAACTTGTTTGCGGCGGCGTTAAACGGGGCAGCATTCGGTAAACAGTGGGTGGAAATTGATGACGGCTCTGTTACGGCGGACGCGTCAGGCACAGTCACCCCGGTGGCGAACAAATTCCCCGCCTCGTTCAAGAAATCGACCGATCCGCAAATTCAAATGATGATGTACGTGTTCGACCATCAGGCAAATTACAAGTAAGCAAATCAACCGGGGGGCGCATCGCGCCCTCTCCGACGCACACAGCGATGCTGATACGCAACGGCCATGTTCTCGAAGCGCACAACCGGAACGGTTAATCGTTTTCCAAGTCTCCTCCATTTCGCCCGCCCTGTGCGGGCGGTTTTTTTCGCAATGCCAGCTGCCTCCGGTAATGGGATATGCTTATGACCACTCAACATTGTTGGTATTTTTATTAGGCGCGCGTTTCAGTATGCATACCGTTTCCCGCAAATTTTCATCTCTGCTGTTTGCCGCTTTGCTGCTGGCGCTGCCCGCGCTGGCGCAGGAAACGTCAAGCGAACTTGACCCCGTCACGCTGCAATTGAAATGGACGCATGCTTTTCAGTTCGCCGGTTACTACGCGGCGAAAGAGCAGGGCTATTACCGCGAGGCGGGTCTTGATGTAAAGATTGTGGAAGCGCTGCCCGGCGACGATCCGGTCAAGAATGTGCTGGAAGGTCGTGCCGAGTTCGGGGTGGGCACCAGCGCCTTGTTGTTGCAGCGCAAAGCCGGGCAGCCGGTGGTGGCGCTGGCCGTGATATTCCAGCATTCGCCTTATGTGCTGATCGCGCGGCAACTCAAACCCACGCAGGATATTCATGACCTTCTCGGCAAGCGCGTGATGCTTGAGCCGCAGGCTGACGAGTTGCTGGCCTATCTGCAGAAAGAGGGCATTCCGCTCAGCCAAATTACGCAAGTTGCGCACAGCTACGATCCGCAGGATTTAATCGACGGCAAGATCGACGCGATTGCGGGCTATGCCACCAATCAGCCGTTCTACCTGAACCGCGCCAGGTTTGCCCACCACATTTACACGCCACGTTCCGCCGGGATTGATTTTTACGGCGACAATCTGTTTACCACCGAGCAGCAGTTGAAAGAGCATCCCGAGCGCGTTAAAGCATTCCGCGAAGCCAGTCTGCGCGGCTGGAAATATGCGGTGGAGCACCCGCAACAAATGGCGGATTTGATCCTCGCCCAATATTCGCAGCGGCATTCGCGCGATTATTTTTTGTTCGAGGCAAAGGAAACCATCGCCCTGATGCATCCCGAACTGATCGAAGTGGGCTATATGAACGCCAGCCGCTGGCGGCATATTGCCGACACCTATTCCGACATCGGCATGCTGCCGCAAAATTTTTCGCTGGACGGCTTTCTGTACGACCCCAATCCGCAACGCGATTTGACCTGGCTTTATCGCGCCATCGCGGTTGCGCTGCTGTTGATCGTCGTCGCCACCATTGTTTTTCTGCTGATTAAATCCAGGCAAATGAACCGCAAACTTGAGCAGCGGATTGCGGCTGCGCACAACTCGCTTTCAGCCAGCTTCAAAGAGCGGCGGGAACTGGAAATCCAGCATGCCGAAGCGGGCGAACGCGAGCGCATCTACCGCGATCTGCATGACGACCTCGGCGCAAAACTGCTGGGACTGGCGATTTCGGCACAGCGCGCCAATCAACCGCGTGAAGCCGATTTGGCGCGTTCCGCACTGCGCGACTTGCGCGACGTGGTGTCGCGCTCCGCCCAGCCCGCCATCCCGCTGGGCGACCTGATGGCCGACTGGCGCGCGGAAACAGAACAGCGTGTCGTTGCGGCAGGTCTCGCGCTGGATTGGCGTATTCCCGACATCGAATTTCCGTTGCCGGTCAGCGCCGCCGCCGCGCTCAACCTGAGCCGCATTCTGCGCGAAGCTATTTCCAATGTGCTGCGCCACGCGCATGCCTCCCGCATCACGATTGACCTTGCATGGAATGAAGAAAAACTGATGCTGACCATCAAGGACAACGGAGTGGGTCTGCCCGAATCGGGCGCAAAACCGAATCGCGGCATGAACAGCCTGCGCGCCCGCGCTGCGGCACTGGGCGGCAGCGTCATCTGGCAACCGCGCTCGCCCAACGGCTGCCTGGTCGCCGTCGAAGTTTCGACACACCACATCACGCCCGATTTCGATACATCAAAAATAATCGCAAAACAGGAAAGCTCTTCTCTGGAACACACCCATTATTTTGGCTAGAAAGTATCTGAGTTGAGGATTCATTCCTGGCCTCCTCTATAAATTCAAAATCCCAAGCAAGATAATCCGCCTCGCTACGCGTTTTTTTCGTCATACCTCTTGGAGAAGCCCGTCAAACGGCGATCTACAGTTTATTTTGTTCCGACTCGTCCGGCTTAGGATATATATTTTCCTGCAATATAACCTTGCAATTCATGGAATGAATATCCGTAATTGCATACATGATTAGCTGTTTTCGCATCTCAGAGTCAGTCAAAACTTGGAATGCTTCGTCATCGAAAATTTATTGAACGGCGCACCTGTTTTTTTGTGAATATCGCAGTATTGCGACGAAGTGGGGTAAGCAGGCAATCCGCGAAGCGGATGTCCGCAAATTTGTATTTTTATCCCAAGTAATCCATTAGACCCAAACCCCCTCCAACTCCCCCTTATCAGAGGGAGAGCCAGACCGGCTCCTCCCCTGATAAGGGGAGGTTGGGAGGGGTTTAAGCCTAATGAACAATCCGGGTTTATTCCAATTCCATTTCAATACTTGAATTTACTCCCCTCTTCCGCCTGCGGGAGAGGGAACTGATAGCAGCAGGAATTTCATTCCCCTCTTGATCTGGAAATGGAATTAGAAGTGCCCTACCCAGCCTTCATCAACCTGCTACTGCCCAAGGTCGAGATAGGCACTGCCCACAGCGGACGGCCATTGATCTGGCCAAAGGGCAGGGTTTCGATGCCGTCGTACAGCACGACCCCCAGCTTGAATTGTTGTGGAGCCAGACTTGCCAATTTTTTCAAACCGGACAGGTCATTGATGGCGATGCTGGCGGCGGCTTTGATTTCGATGCCGATGATTTCACCCGATGCATTTTCAATCACGAAATCCACTTCGTTCTGGTCTTTGTCGCGGTAAAAGAAAATTTCATATTCTCCTTCCGCCCAAGTGATCTGCTTGCGCAATTCGGCGAATACAAAACTTTCCAGCAGTTGACCAAACAATTTGCGCTGGCGCATCGGATCGGAGAAATCGACCAACACGCTTAACAGGCCGGAATCGAGAAATTGCAGCTTGGGCGATTTTATCAAGCGCGAAAGATGGTTTCCCGACCACACGTTGATGCGCTGCATCAAATACATTTGTTCAAATACCGCAATATATTTGCTGGCAGTCTTGTGGTCGATACCGATCTGGCCGCCCAATTGGCTGTAGTTGCACAGTTGCCCCGAAGTTTGTGCCAGCGCTTTGAGCAGACGCGGAATTTGATCCAGTTTGTCGATGCTGGCGATGTCTTTGATGTCGCGCTGAATGAGCGCGTCAATGTACTGCCGTGCCCACATTTTTCGGCGGCGGTTATCTGTGCGCACCAAGGCTTCTGGATAACCGCCACGGCTAACCCTGTCCACCAAATCATGGCCGATGACGGGCGCGCTGACGACTGGAATTTCACCGGCAAACAAGGCATCCAGCCACGCGATAGAAGCGTCCGGGGCAGGTGCGATTTCGCATTGTGCCAAGGGCAACAGCACCAGCGTTTCCATCCGACCCGCTAGAGAATCTGCAACGCTGGGAAGCGTCATCAGATTGGCCGATCCGGTCAGCAAAAAACGCCCCGGGCGACGATCTTCATCCACCGATTTTTTGATTGCCAACAACAATTCAGTGGCGCGCTGAATTTCGTCGATGACAGCGCAATCGATGCTGCGAATCAACCCGACGGGATCTTCCTTGGCGGCAAGGCGAGTGGCTTCATCATCCAGCGTCAAATACCGACGGTCAGCACCGGCCAATTGGCGTGCCAAAGTTGTTTTGCCCGCCTGCCTGGGGCCGTTAATCAATACAACCGGCGTATCTGACAACGCTTCGCGCAATCTGGGCAGAACAGCCCTGGGGAAGATGTTCAATTCAATTTCAGGCGCAATCATTTATACCCTTTACGATTACGTAACATAGTGTCGTCTATTTGGGATTATACATTCAGCCATTCGGGATTATATAAGTAATTATCCGGGAATAAAACACACGGAAATCCGCGCCAGTAGCAACCATAGTTGCAGCCAGCATCTTCCCCCCCCCCCTGAACGCGGGATATGAATCGCAATTTCGATGGGATAGCCTGCACCCTGTAATTTCCGAATCCATAAATTGCTGTCCAACTTTTACAGGGAGCGCTCCACCATGCACCTCAAACCCGCTTTACGCAAAGCCACTGAACTGGGTTTTGCCTTAACCGCCATCGCCACTTTGATTCTCGCCGGATGCGGCGGGGGCGGAGGCGCTTCTTCGAGCGGCGGTGGAGCCACCACCAGCGCCACCATCACGCCGTTCAAGGGGCCGTTCTACAGCGGCGCTACGGTTGTTCTTAAAGATGCCAACGGTAATCCCATCAGTCTGATCTCCGGCGGTACGGTCAATGCCAGCGGTGTGGCGGATGTGACTTTCAGCGCAGGCGTGACTTATCCGCTGATCGTTGAGGTGTCGGGAAGTTACTACAACGAGAATACAGGGGCGGCTGAAACGACTTCTATGCCGTTGCGCGGCCTTATCAATAGTGCCAGCGCGGCAAGTCAAGTTCCGGTGACTATCGTGACCGAAACGGCGGTGGTGGATTTGCAAAATCGTTTGGGCAGCTTTGCGGCTACGCATCCGATCCCTGCGGCATCTGCTGTTGCTGCATTGAGCGCGGCTGGGACGATGTTGGGTGTTCCGGCTTCTGCTGTGCCCGCGTTTAATTCAAGCACGCATCAAACCAGCGATGCCAATACGTTGCGTCTGGCAGCTTGGGCGGTGGTGGCGAATGCGCAATCGGGGGTGTCTTTGGCTGCACAGGTGAATGCGTTGGCGAATAGTCTGGTGACGGGTGCCGCCAGTGCGCCGGTGATTACACAGACGATTTATAACCAGGCAGCTTCCGGTGTGTGGGCAGCTGGTACAACGCCGACTGCTCCGTCTGTTCCTGCGTATAGCTATGGTGCGTTGTATGCGAGTGCGGTGGCAGCGGCTACGGTAACTTGTCCTGCGGGTCAGGTGTTGAATCCGTTAATGCAGTGCGTGTCATCTGGTGGTACAGGAGGAGGCACGCAAACCACCGCACCTGCTCTGGCCAGCTTCAGCCCCGTCAATGGCTTGCCTGGTGATACGATAACGATCACGGGAACGAATCTTTCTGGCGTGAGCAAAGTGCTTTGGATAAATGCCCTCGCACCAGTCAACTTCGTAACCCAAATCACACCTACGACAGGGGTAGTTGAAGCCACCATTTCCGCACAAACCGTCAACAGCATCACCATGCCCGTGCCCTCCGGGCTGGCTGCTGGCATGTACGTCATTACAGCCGTCTATGCGGGTAGTTCCAACGCAGTGACATTCGCACCTTCGTCAGCTTACGTCACCTTCACTGTCTCCAGCGGAGGGATCAATACCTCCACGGCGGCATCCAATCCCAAAGGCATTATTCTGACATCGACCTACCCCAATGGGGCCACTGCGGCTACCATTGCTCCGATGGTCGGGCACTACGTCATGCCGGAAGGACTTTTGACGGGTGGTACCAGTTTGGTCAACAACTGCACGCTGGACGTTGCCACTGACGGCACTTTCATATTGGCTGGTGGGGGGTATACCTACACCGCTAGTGTCTCCGGAAAGAATTTTGTTTATACCGGGGGCTCTTATCCTGCGGACTGGACTTTTGGTGTCAACACGGGCGCAGCCGTGATGAACATTCAGGACGGGCGCAGCCGTGATGAACATTCAGGGTTATGCTGCTGATTTGCAGTCAAAAATTGATGTTGTTGTCAGCGATGGAAATGTGTTCAAGGCGACAGCACCCGGATTGACTTGCATCAACACCAACCCGAATCAAACAACCGCAAGCAGTAGCAGTAGCATTGCCACCGCTGCTGCCACAGCGAGCAATCTTTCATCGGCTGAGGTTGGCACCTATAAAAATGCCGATAACTGCCAATTGGTGATTGGCAACAACGGCACTTTCCGCCTCACCCTGCCAGCCTCTACCGCGTTGACCAGCACTAAAACATGGGTTGGTGGTGCCTGGGTTGCAAGTAACGCTAGCGCAGTAGATGTCACCACAGTCATGGGGGGCGACCATAGTGATAATATGAGTCCAGTTTGGGTGACGTATGCCAATGGGATTGGCGGTATGTCGAACTTTGCAGCAAGTGACTACAAGTTGTTAGGCGGCAATACAATTTCCATTTCTGTCTTCCAATCCAGCAATATAGCCGGGATGGGTTCTCCTTTCACTACGTCGGTGGGTTATAGGGATAGCATGCCAACTTCCGTGTCCAGTGGTGCGGACTGCACAAACATGGTCAAACAATAGGTTTTATTGACCTCTCAACGGTCTGGGCAAGGTATCCAAAACTTGGCTTGGATCAAGTAAGTCAATGTTGACTTTAGCATCACCTCGCAAAGCGTCCCGAACTGGGGCGCTTTGCATTTTTGGTCAAGGAAAAGTGATTGGAGATGCCCGTCAATAGGCGATCTCCGTCATGCCTGCACATTGACGGGGGCATGCCACAATCAAATTCCAAATCCGGCTAGAATCCTTCCCATACAACAACCAGAACTCACCGTGAATATCGTCAACCTACTCAATCCTGCGCGCGATGCCAGAACCGAGGCAGCCTTGTTTGAGCTGGGGCGGCGCAATGTGTTCATGGGGGTTGTTTCGCCCGTCGTTATTCCGCTGTTGATGGTGCTGGGTTTCGGCGAGGTGCTGCGCGCCGACAGGCTCGCGCTGTGGCTGGCGCTGATGGCGGTGTCGTCGCTGCATGCCGCTTACATGCATTTCGGTTTTTCCAAATTGCCGCCCGGCAGCGTGCCGGACGCGGCTGAACTCAGATCATGGCGGCGGCACGGTTTGTTTTTTATCGCGTTCACGGGCATGGCGTGGGGGGCTGCCGGCTTGCTGTTTGTCCCCGGCCAGTTGGAGTTGAACCTGTCGGTGCTGCTGATCTATCTGGGCGTGGCGGCGGGGGCGGTGACCACCCACGGCAGCCATTCGCAGCGCGCGCTGATGGTCGGCTTGGCCTGTTCCGGGCTGGCGATGTATCCCTTGCTGGATGAAGGTTTCGGCGAGCATGCGCACACGCTGGGCTTGCTGCTTTTTTTCTACTTGCTGGTGATTGCCTACACCGCTTTCAGCGCGCAGAAAACCATTTTGCATTCGCTGCAATTGCAATTCGAAAACGAAGCGCTGATCCAGGAAAAAGCCATCGCCATGCAGAAGGCGGAGCGCGAGCGGATCTACCAGGATCTGCACGACGACGTGGGCGCAAAATTGTTGGGGCTGGCGATTTCGGCGCAGCGCTCCAACCAGTTTCTCGAAGCCGATCTGGCGCGCTCGGCGTTGCATGATTTGCGCGATGTGGTCTCGCGCTCGGCGCACCCGACCATTCTGCTGCGCGACCTGATCGTCGATTTGCGCGCCGAAGCCGAACAGCGCATCCACGCTTCCGGCCTGCAAATGGACTGGCAATCCCCGTTCATGAATTCGGAAATACAAATCAATTCCGAAGTCGCGCTGCATCTGAGCCGCATCCTGCGCGAGGCCGTCACCAACGTGTTGCGTCACGCCGATGCCAAACGCATTACGCTGGCAGCGAAAATTGAAAATGAATGCTTCGTGCTGATGGTGGAAGACGATGGCAAAGGCTGCCCGGCATCCAATGTCAAACAGCATCGCGGCATGAAGGGCATGCTCGCCCGCGCACAGGTTTTGAATGCGTCGCTGCAATGGGAAAGCGCCAGCGCACAAGGTTGCCGGGTAAGGCTGGTCGTGCCTTTGAGCAGTCTGTCCGGCGAAATTGCAGGGTGATGATGGCGCTTCAAATACGGCAGGCTTGTTTATACGCTTGACTTGGCATTGCGAGCGTATAAGATGCGCCGACATCGTTCAAAATTGCTGAATCATGTTTTCCCGCCTACCTGAAAATTGCTCGTTGCTTTACGCCGACTTGATGCAAAAAGCCGCGCTGCATGCGCCCGCGACCTCGGGCGCTTTCGTTTCCAAAACCATTAAAGGCAAGCGTTACTGGTATCACCAAACCGATACCGTTGCGGGAAGAAAGCAGGCATATCTGGGGCAGGAAACCGAAATCTTATTGGCCGACATTGCCGCGCGCAAACAAGAATTGCTGCGCCAAAATGAACTGTTGGTTGAAAGACGGCGTTTGGTCGCCATGTTGGGTGCGGCGGGCGCTCATTTGGAGAAAGGCCGCGTTACAAAAATCATCGGCAAACTGTCTGATGCCGGGCTGTTTGGCGCGGGCGGCGTGATGGTGGGTTCATTTGCTTTTGCCTGCTATGGCAATATGTTGGGGGTTAAAACCTCGGGCGCATTGAGCCGGACTGAAGACATTGATTTTTCGGTAGAGCGGACGGTGGACATCGCGTTTAACCGCAATATGAAAGCGGTGTTGCAAGATGCCGATCCTGAACTGCGCGAACCGGTGCAAATCAATCCCCGCATCATTCCCTTCGAGATGGTTGCACCGGACGGCTTCAAAGTGGAGTTCCTGACCAGCAAACTGGCTGTGACCGAGGATGCGCCTGTGCATATCGAGCGTTTCAATGTCTATGCGCAGCCGCTCGATTTTATGGATTATTTGCTGGCGGATGCGCAAAGTGCGGTGGTATTGAACGGTGCGGGCATCGCCGTGAGCGTGCCCGATCCGGCGCGTTTTGCTTTGCATAAATTGGCCGTGTCGCAACTGCGCCCGGTGGGGCTTCAGGCCAAAATACAAAAGGATATTGCCCAAGCCAGCACACTGCTGGACATCCTGACCCAGGATAATCCCGGTGTCTTGCTGCTCGCGATGGAATCGGTCTATAGGCGAAATGACGCATTGCCCCATTACGTGAATAGCGGGTTCGCGCGGATAGCGCCGGATTTGCTGGACAAGGTGATAGAAGCTTTTGGCAGAGAGCTGCCCAAGGTTACACTGGATGCCCGTAGCGGGCGTTTCGTGACGCAAGAAAACGCTCTGTAATTTTATTGGATATTGAATATATGGTTCCCCACCTCACCACCGCATTAAAAGGTCCGCTGCTTGAACTGGAGCAGCGCATTCTCAAGGAGCAGCCCGCTATCGAGCGCTGGTTTCGCACGAAATGGCTGGAGCACACCATCCCGTTTTACACCTCGGTCGATCTGCGCAATAGCGGCTTCAAACTTGCGCCGGTGGATACCAATTTATTCCCCGGCGGCTTCAACAATCTCAACCCGGATTTCCTGCCGCTGTGCGTGCAGGCCGCGCAAAGCGCCATCGAAAAAATCTGCCCCGAAGCGCGCGGCGTATTGCTGATCCCGGAGAACCACACGCGCAACCAGTTCTATTTGCAGAACGTGGCGCAGCTGGCATTGCTGCTGCGCAACGCCGGATTAAAAGTGCGCATCGGCAGTCTGTTGCCGGAGATCACGCAGCCGACCACGTTGGACTTGCCCAACGGCGCGACGCTGACGCTGGAGCCTATCCTGCGCAAGGGCAACCGTTTGGGCATGGCCGACGGCTTCGACCCGTGCGTGGTGCTGCTCAACAACGATCTTTCCGCAGGCGTGCCGGATGTATTGAAGAACCTGGAACAGAGCGTGTTGCCGCCGCTGGAAGCAGGCTGGACAACACGGCGCAAGTCGCAGCATTTCGCGGCCTACGACAGCGTAGCCAATGAATTTGCCAAACTGCTCGACATCGATCCGTGGCTTATCAACCCGTATTTCGCTGTGTGCGACAAAGTGGATTTCCACGCGCGCAGCGGCGAGGATTGTCTGGCGGCAAAAGTGGATATGGTGCTGGAAAAAATCAGTGCCAAATACGACGAATACGGCGTGAAAGACGATCCCTTCGTCATCGTCAAAGCCGATGCGGGCACTTACGGCATGGGCATCATGACGGTGAAAGACGGCAGCGAAATCCGCGACCTCAACCGCAAGCAGCGCAACAAAATGGCCGTGGTGAAAGAGGGACTACAAGTCTCCGACGTGTTGGTGCAGGAAGGGGTTTATACCTTCGAAAACATCGACAACGCGGTGGCCGAGCCGGTGATTTACATGGTCGATCACTTCGTGGTCGGCGGTTTTTACCGCGTGCATACCGGGCGCGGCATCGACGAAAACCTCAACGCGCCCGGCATGCAGTTTTTGCCGCTGGCTTTTGAATCCTGCTGCGCCTTCCCCAACCCCGACTGCGCGCCGGACGACACACCCAACCGCTTCTACGCTTACGGCGTGGTGGGCAGGCTGGCAATGCTGGCGGCAGCGGTGGAGATCGAAGGAATGATCGCGTGAGTTCAGCAGCAATCTTATATTCACCGTCATTCCGGCGCATAACCAGCGACTTAGCTGGCGTTTTTTGCCAGCTTAGTCGAATGGCTAGTAGTTCCATCAGGCCGGAATCCAGCAATTCAAACATTCCGCGTAGCGGACAAAACCAAGTAGTCCCGCTGCGCGGGTTCTATTTTTTTGGCTGGATTCCGGCCTGCGCCGGAATGACGGAATTCATAAAGATGCGCTTCGTATTACTGTTTGTTTTGTTGGCACTCACTGCCTGTAACAAACCAGCGCCGACCTATCAGGAGCAAGGCTATGTGTTCGGCACGCTGGTCGATGTCACCGTATATGGCGAAGACGAGGCGCGTGCCAAGCAGGGTGTGACAGCGGTGATGCGCGAATTTCAGCGCCTGCACGATCTGTTGCACGCGTGGAAACCTTCCGAATTGAGCGAATTGAACACCGCTTTCGCGCAAGGCAAAAGCAAATCCGTGTCGCCGGAACTGGCAGCGATGCTCACGGATGCCGCGCAACTTTCCGCCGAATCGGGCGGCTTGTTCAACCCCGCAATCGGCGGCTTGATTCAGACTTGGGGATTTCAGGCAGACGATTTCAAGGCGGTGTTGCCGGATGAAAAAATGATCGCCGCGCTGGTGAAGGCGAATCCGCAGATGGGGGATTTGGTGATTGGAAACCCTAACCCCTCCCAGCCTCCCCTTGTCAGGGGAGGAGCCATGCGCTCCCTCCCTGATAAGGGAGGGCTGGGGTGGGTTGCAGTTTCCAGCAAAAACAAATCCGTAAAACTCGACCTCGGCGGTTACGCCAAAGGCTACGCGCTGGATAGAGCCGCTGAAATCCTCAAACAAAACGGAATTCAAAATGCGCTCATCAACATCGGCGGCAATGTGCTGGCGCTGGGTGCGCATGGCAACCGCCCGTGGCGCGTGGGCATCCAGCATCCGCGCCACCCCGGCCCGATTGCCACGCTGGCATTGCAGGACGGCGAGGCCATCGGCACGTCGGGCGATTACCAGCGCTATTTCGAGTTGGATGGTAAACGTTTTTGCCACGTGATCGATCCGCGCACAGGCCAATCGGTGCAGGGCGTGCAAGCGGTCACCATCATCACGCATGGCGCGCGCGCCGGTTTGTTGTCGGATGCGTCGTCCAAGCCCTTGTTCATTTCCGGTACGGCGGGCTGGCGCGCCGCCGCCGACAGGATGCAGCTGTCCGAGGCTTTGCTGATTGATGCCGATGGCGTGGTTCACCTCACCGCCGCCATGCAGAAACGGCTAGAATTCACCGATAGCAAAACCATTTCCAGAATCGAGCCATGACCACCGACGACCCGCTGCAACAAAACATCCGCCACACCACCGCCCTGCATGCGCTGAAACAGGTGCGCGTTCTGGTGGATGAAGCGAATGAAGACGATGCGTTCAAAGCGCGCGCGCTGCGCTGGATGTTGCGCTATGGCTGGCTTGTTTTGCTGCTGTTTATCGCGCTGCTGGCGCGTGTGGCGGGGATCATCTGATGGCCGGCATTCTGGTCGTGGCGCACAACGGACTGGGCGAAAGCCTGGTGGATTGCGTGGCGCATGTGCTGGGCAGCGTGCCACAAAATCTGGAAGTGCTTTCGGTGTATGCCAGCGACGATCCGCAACAAAAACTGGAAGAAGGACGCACGCTCATCAAGCAACTGGACAGCGGCAACGGCGTGCTGATCCTCGCCGATATTTTCGGCGCAACGCCCAGCAATGTGGCGCGCCAGCTTTGCCATGAAGAACATGTGATGGGCGTAGCGGGCGTGAACCTGCCCATGCTGTTGCGCGTGGTGTGTTACCCCAACAAGACCATGCCGGAGCTGGCGCGAATCGCGCTCGAAGGCGGGCGCGAATGTATTGTGGCGATGGATAAGGACGATTGATTTTTACTCCCTTCTCCCGCAGGCGGGAGAAGGGTTGGGGATGAGGGTTTGTGCGATGCAACAAAATTGTGTGTAACTCAACGCCCCTCACCCTAACCCTCTCCCGCCTGCGGGAGAGGGGATTAAAACCCTAGCGCTCAGCGCTGAAATTTGAGAAGCGAACTGGAAACCAAGATGCAAAAACAAGACGCACAAATCATCAACAACCTCGGTCTGCACGCGCGTGCTTCGGCCAAATTGACCCAGCTCGCATCGCAGTTTCCCTGCGAAGTGTGGGTGGCGCGCAACGGTCGCCGCGTGAATGCGAAAAGCATCATGGGGGTGATGATGCTGGCCGCCGCCAAAGGTTCGACCATCGCCATCGAAACCTGTGGCGAGCGCGAAGAGGAAGCGATGACAGCGCTGCTGGCGCTCATCAACAATTTCTTCGGAGAAGGTGAATGAGTTTCACTCTGCATGGCATTCACGTCTCCAGCGGCATCGCCATCGGCCATGCGCATCTGGTTTCGCACACTTCGCTGGAAGTGGTGCATTACGTGTTGCCCAAGCATTTGCTGGCGGAGGAAGTGGCGCGGCTGGATGCGGCGCTGAAAACCACGCGCGACGAACTGACTTCACTGCGCGCCAATCGTCCGCAACAAGCCGCTGCCGAGTTCGAAGCTTTCCTCGATCTGCATCTGATGATTCTCGACGACGAGCACATCAGCCAGGCCGCGCGCGCCATGGTGCAGGCGGAGCAGTGCAACGCGGAGTGGGCGCTGAAGTCGCAGATGGATGCGCTGGTCGCGCAGTTCGAGGCGTTCGACGACGGTTACCTGCGCGAGCGCAGCACCGACGTGGTGCAGGTGGTGGAGCGCGTGCTCAAGGTATTGAGCGGCCATCCCGGCCACGTGCCGCCCACGCCGCAACACGACAGCGAGATGGTGCTGGTGGCACACGATGTCAGCCCGGCCGACCTGATCCAGCTCAAGCCACACCAGTTCTGCGCCATCCTCACCGACGTGGGCGGCGCAACCTCGCACACCGCCATCGTCGCGCGCGGCCTCAACACGCCGTGCGTGGTCGGCTTGCTGCACGCGCGCGAACTGATCAAAGACCGCGACATGCTGATCGTCGATGGCGCGCAAGGCGTGGTCATCGTCAACCCGGACAAAGCGCTGCTGGCGGAATACAAACTGCGCCAGAGCGAATGGGTGCTGGAACGGCAAAAGCTCAAACGCCTAAAAACCGCACGCGCCACCACGCTGGACGGCACAGACATCGAGCTGCAAGCCAACATCGAAATGCCCGGTGACGTGGCGCAAGTGAAGGAAAACGGCGCGACCGGCATCGGCCTGTTCCGCAGCGAATTTTTATTTTTGAACCGCGACGACCTGCCGGATGAAGAAGAGCAATACAGCGCCTACCGCACGGTGTTGGAAGGCATGGGCGATTTGCCGGTGACCATTCGCACTTACGATCTGGGCGCGGACAAACAGCTCAAAGGTGTCACCCGCGTCGCCAGCAATCCCGCGCTGGGTCTGCGCGCCATCCGTTTGTGTCTGGCCGAACCACAATTGTTCCGCACCCAGTTACGCGCGCTGCTACGCGCCTCGGTGCACGGCAATCTGAAAATTCTGGTGCCGATGTTGTCCGGCGCGGCAGAAATCAACCAGACGCTGTACATGATCGAAAGCGTCAAATTCGATCTGGCCGATCAGGGCATCGCCTACAACCCCAGTGTTGCGATCGGCGGCATGATCGAAATTCCCGCCGCCGCCTTGGCGCTCAACGCCTTCGTCAAGAAACTGGATTTTCTTTCCATTGGCACCAACGACTTGATCCAGTACACGCTGGCCATCGACCGCACCGACGAGGAAGTCGCGCACCTGTACGACCCGCTGCATCCGGCGGTGTTGCTGCTGCTGGCGCACGTCATCAGCGGCGCGAACAAGGCGGGTATTCCCGTTTCGGTGTGCGGCGAAATGGCGGGCGAAATTTTCTACACGCGCCTGCTGCTGGGCCTGGGCTTGCGCCAGTTCTCCATGCACCCGGCGCAACTGCTCGCCACCAAACAGCGCGTACTCACCAGCAGCCTGCCCGAAGTCACCACCTTCACCCAGAAAATTTTGCGCGCGGATGATCCGGTCAAGATTCGGGACATGCTGGACAAATTGAACGCGGTTTAATTCTCCGCTTTGCCCGCAAGCCCCTAAACACGGCCATCTCCATCAGGCGCATTACGTATAACGCCTATTGACGGGCGTTCCCGTGAGGTTGGGTTTTGAAAAGTGTTAATCCAGCGTGCGCCGGAACGTCTTCAGCCCGATCCCCAACACCACCGCGATAAACAAGAAAACGCGAAGTAAATGCGAAAGAGTGCTCGAATTAGTTCGAGCCGGAAGGAAGCAACACAGAATTGACTTCATACAACCCAGTCTGACAAGGCTGGAACTGCGCCGGCCAAGGAGCAGAAAACTTGCACAGCACCCGGTATTGCACTGGCGCATCCGCGTTAACTTTTTCGACCGTCACCTTGGCCGCATCCGCCCCGACCAGTTTGATCAAGCGCGAAAACTCCGCTGAATAATAGCGGGGAACGTAGCCCACTGCGGTTACCGGATCATCGGTGCGCAACAGCAGCGCCATGCCATCGCTGCCATTCTGGAGGTCTTGCATCAGATAAAGCCTTTCCCCCTTTTCCAGCGCCAGCGATCTCGCCTGGCTGTCGGCGGGAAAATGCCTCAGACCGCGACAGAAAAAATACACCTCGTATTGGTTGGAACTGGTCGGCTCCGGGCACGGAATCAACTCAAGCGAATCGGTCGCGCGCAGACCGCCGGTGCGCGCCAACTCATCCAATGCATCGTGACCCACGCCAGACAGCCCGAGCCAGCTCAAATAATCGTTGTATTCCGGGCGCGATTTGGGCAACAAGCGATTAGCAAACAACGGAAAAATCTGTTCGGAAACATACTCCGCATCCAGCTCGTTCATGCGCCCGAAAGGAACAAAATTCGGCAAATCCTTTGCGCCACGGGTATAGGCAAAATGATAAAACTGGCCGTCGTGAGTCAGCCGTGCGACGGGAGTCCACGTTCTTGAAGCTGCATCCTGATACGCCACAAAGAGTGTTTTCATTTGGTTCATGTGCCTTTTAGTGCCAAAAGGCGATTCCTGTTTATGCGCAACATTGCGTTGGCAAAAGCCCTTGCTTCAGGGCTAATAAAATCATCGGGGATTTTGTTAAGTATATCCGAAAAATCCGCGTCTTTTAACGCCGCCAAACAAGCCAGCCAATATTGCCCCGCACTTTCGTTAGCTTTTGCGCACTCGCTGAATGCCTCCAAAGTGCTCATCGCTTTTTTGCTGGATTTATTTTCAAAGAATCCCGAGCGCGCTTTCTCTACATAGCTTTCAACCGAAAAGCCCATATCCTTGGTATTTAGTCGTTTTCTGCGCGTCTCGTCTGTCTCGTTCCGTCCCAAACTCGACGCATGATCGAAAGTTGGCGAAAGCGTTAGCCCATGTTCAGGCGTGCCAATTAATCCCCAGTTTTCATGATGCCGGTCTTGATTGCAAACCAAAGCATCCAGCAAAAGATACCCGGCGAAGACACCAACAGCATCCGAAACTTGAGGCGGGCAAACCCAACCTGTCGGTGTACTGATAGAAGGTTGCTGTAATACAGCAATTACCCTGCGCAAAATATGTTGGGTGGTTTTGTATCTAGCGGCGGTCTCATAGGATTTATCCACCCAGGCCAACAATTCATTGCCGAGAATTAAGCGCCCATTTTCAGGAACCAGTGACGGGGAAATTACGCCTTGCTTGTCACCCCCCGATCTACTTCTTCATCGCGGTCGCGTTCTGGAACGTCGTCGGCGCGGGGCTGTTCGGCTTCATGATCAACCCGCCGATCGCGCTGTACTACATGCAGGGACTCAACACGACGCCGGTCCACGGCCACACGGCGCTGTTCGGGGTCTACGGCATGCTCGGTCTCGGGTTGGTGCTGTTCACCGTCAAGTCGCTGCGCCCGAACGTGGTGTGGCCCGAGCGCCTGCTCAAGTTTGCGTTCTGGTCGATCAACCTCGGGCTGTTCGCGATGGTGGTGATCAGCGTGCTACCGGTCGGCCTGCTGCAGACGTGGGCTGCCGTTGACGTCGGCTACTGGTACGCGCGGAGCTCCGAGTTCATGCAGACCGACACCATGCAGACGCTGCGCTGGCTCCGCGTGTTCGGCGATACCACCTTCGCGTTCGGCGCCTTCGTCTTCGTGATCGCCGTGCTCCGCATGACGATCGGTCGTCGAGCAGCGCGCAAGGCGACGCCCGATTCGGCGATCGCGGTGTGAGCTCCCCGCTGCCGTCCGCGCTACATCGAGCGATTTGTAGAGCCCTCGCGTCTCGATCACGCCTCTACGTGGCGTGCGCACGGTTCTGCTGCTGCCAGCGCGCGCTTGCCAAGCAGCCCGAGAGTGGGCACTGATCAACCGCTGGCTCGAGCACACGAAGCACGTCGCCGAGCAGACGCCGGCGACTCGGGTCGATGACTGTTAGAGCCGGCGCGGGATCTGGATCTCGAAGCACGTGCCCTGTGGCGAGCTCTCGAGCTCGATCGAGCCGCCGTGCAGCGCGGTCAGGCTGTGCACGATCGACATGCCGAGCCCGGTGCCACCGGCCTTGGTCGAGAAGAATGGCTCGTAGATCCGCGACTGGATGTCGACCGGGATCCCCGGGCCATCGTCGCGAACTCCGATCCGGAGGTTCTTCTCGTCGCCGTCGAGCGTGACCGCGATGTTGCCACCCTCGGACACCGCGTCGATCGCGTTCCTCACCAGGTTGAGGACCAGCTGGTGAATCTTGGCGCCGTCGACGTGCGCCATCAACTGCGGCGCGGTGTGCTCGAACACCAGCGTCGCCCCACGCTTGTTCGCGGCGACCCGTTCGAGCTCGACGACCTGACCGACGATCTGCACGATGTCGCGATCCTCGGGGATCATCTCGGGCGGGCGGGCGAACGCGAGGAAGTCGTTGAGCAGCACGGTCAGGCGCTCGATCTCGTGCTGCGCGAGCTCGTACGGCTCGACGAGCCGCTCGTCGTCGGAGCGCTTGCGAAGCCGGCGCCCGAGGAGCTCGAGCTGGAGCTTCGCCGCGTTGAGCGGGTTGCGGACCTCGTGCGCGATGCCGGCGGTCATCGTCGCCATCGCCGTGATCCGCTCGGCCTGGGCGCGACGCTCGCGCGCGATCAGCCGGTCTTCGGAGTCGAGCTGGTAGTGGTGCACCATGATGGCGAGCTCGATATCGATCAGCTTCTCGGCGGCGCGGATCGTGGCCGGGACCTCGGCGGCGGGGAGCAACGCGAGGATCTGGTCGATGTACGCGATCCTCACCACGTTCATCGCGGTGAACATGTACTGGTGGCCGAGCCCGATCTGGACGTGGCGGCGCCCGATGCGCGAGCGCTTCTCGTAGAACCGATCGTCGTAGGGGCCGAGCAGCCCGGTCGACATCCAGTCGATCAGCGTGAGCCGGAGCCGCTCGGTCTGCTCGGGACCGGAGATCACCTTGGCCGCGCCGGGACTCCGCCAGACCGCCTCGTAGAACTTGCCCGCGATCGCGGGGAACGGCGGTTCGAGGAGGGGGTGCAAGGCCACGAGCCGCGCGCGATCCGCGGCATCGAGTCCGACGTACGCGATCAGCTCGTCGAGCGGGCTCACGCGGGCTCGGGGCTGCGCGGCGACGAGCCGCCGCTATTCGGACCGGTGGCCGTCTTCTTGCGCACCACCTCGACCTCCGAGCGGGGTGCCTCGTTGTACTGGTGCAAGCGATACTGGATCGTCCGGACGCTGATGCCGAGTAGCTCGGCCGCCTTCGAGGTTGATCCGCCGGTGGACTTCAGCGTCTCGACGATCGCGTAGCGCTCGATCTCGCCCATCGTCGCTCCCGGGATCGCGGGCATCCCCGTCGGGGTGGCGCGCGGCTGGACACTCGCGGGCAGGAACTTCGCGTCGAGGAGCGGGCCGGTGTTGAGGACGACGGCGCGCTCGACCGCGTTCTCGAGCTCGCGGACATTGCCGGGCCAGTCGTACGAGGCCAGCAGCTCGAGGGTCTCGGGCGCGAACCCTTCGATGGTCTTGTTGTTCTCGCGCGTGTAGCGATCGAGGAAGAACTTCGCGAGCGCGGGGATGTCGGTGCGACGGTCGCGGAGTGGCGGCATCTCGAGCGCGACCACGTTGAGGCGATAGAACAGATCCTCGCGAAACCGTCCGCGCGCCACTTCCTCCGTCAGGTTGCGGTTGGTGGCGGCGATGATGCGGACGTCGACCCGGATGGTCTGCGTGCCGCCGACGCGCTCGAACTCGTGCTCCTGGAGGAAGCGCAACAGCTTGACCTGGATCGAGGGCGAGATCTCGCCGATCTCGTCGAGGAACAGCGTGCCGCCATCGGCGAGTGCGAACCGGCCGTCCTTGCGCGCCATCGCGCCGGTGAACGAGCCCTTCTCGTGGCCGAACAGCTCGCTCTCGAGCAGCGATTCGGCGAGGGCAGCGCAGTGCAGCTTGATGAAGGGACCGTTGGCGCGGGGCGACCGCTGGTGGATCGCGTTGGCGACCAGCTCCTTGCCGGTGCCGCTCTCGCCGGTGATCATCACCGTGGCCTTGCTCGGCGCGACCTGATCCACGATCTCGAAGACGCGCTGCATCGGCGGGCTGACGCCGACGATGTTGTTCGGCGCCACGCGATCGCGAACGCGTGCGCGCAGCTGGCGGGTCTCGCGGCGGAGCTCCTGCTGCTCGAACACCTTGTCGAGCACCACGAGGAGCTCGTCGAGGTTGAGCGGCTTGGTCAGGTATTCGGCGGCACCCGCGCGCATCGCATCGACCGCCGACGCCACCGCACCGAACGCGGTCATCACGACGACCGTGGGAGCGTCCTCCATCGCGCGCAGCTTCTTCACCAGCTCGATGCCGTCCATGCCCGGCATCTTGAGATCGGTCACCACCACGTGCGGAGCGAACGACTCGAACTTGCCGAGCGCCTTGAAGGCATCGGCCGCGGTCTCGACATCGTACCCCTCGTCGCGGAGGAGCTCCGCGAGGGCGGTGCGAGCATTGACTTCGTCGTCGACGACAAGGATGCGGCCGGATCGAGTCATGGGGGTACTCTTAACAATGTCCGTGCCAGCAAATCCGGGCCGATTTGCCGGCGATCGACGCAAGGGCTGCGCCGCTTCCACCGGGCGCGCAAGGTTTGCGCGAATCAGCCACCGGGGAACCAGAGGGTGAATGTCGAGCCCTTACCTGGAGTTGTCTCCAAGTTCACCCGGCCAGAGAACCGCTGGACGAAGGCATAGATCATTGCCAGTCCGAGGCCAGTCCCTTCTTTCTTCGTGGTGAAGAAGGGCTCGAACACGTTGTGCGCGATCTCCGCGGGAATCCCTGGGCCGTTGTCGGCTACCCGGATCCAGACCTCTCCGCCGGAGGCACCCGCGGAGACCGTGATCGTGCCGCCATCCACCATCGCCTCGGTCGCGTTGAC
>FZPU01000005.1_pt1 | contig 43774 bp, 43 predicted proteins | sample 1534781 | NCBI WGS metagenome assembly FZPU01 (sample SAMEA104161949, study PRJEB21768) | metagenome | isolation source: underground water
TTTTTTTTTAATGATACGGCGACCACCGAGATCTACACTCTTTCCCTACACGACGCTCTTCCGATCTGCTTCGGCACGGCGCGCACCAGCGTTTGTTCGGACGCGGTTTGCGCGCCGCGTTGCTCCAGCTCATTCAACACCTGATTGATCAAACTCATCGCAGATAGACCCAGGCTGAAACAAGTATTGCCGCAGCGATCACGCCCCCGAACACTGCCCAGGGCAGCCAGTCGCGCCGCGTTTCCGGCGTGTCGGCTGCGGCCAGTGCGATGTGTTTGCCGGTGACCAGTTGCCGCCCTTCGGCAAACGCCAGCATCAGCGCTTTGTGCGCCACAATGTTGATCAGCCGTGGCGTGCCCCGGCTGATGCGGTGCAATTTCCTGACCGCATAGCTGCTGAACAGCGTGTCGCCCGTATAGCCCGCAACCAGCAAACGATGGCGCAGATAGCGTTCCAGTTCGTCTTGCAGCAAGCCTTTCAACTCGTATTGAAAACTGATGCGCTGGCGCAGTTGGCGCACCGAATTATGATTCAAATGTTCGTTCAACTCCGGCTGTCCGAACAGCACGACTTGCAGCAGTTTGCGCTTCTCCGTTTCCAGGTTGGTCAGCAGCCGCAACACCTCGATACTCTCCAGCGGCATCGCTTGTGCTTCATCCAGACACACCAAAACGCGCTTGCCTTCGCGCGCAAAATTGAGCAAGGCGCGGGTGAGTTCTTTCAGCAGCAGGTGCTGGTCAACATTGGCATCCAGTTCGACACGAAATTCGTCCGCCAAGGCCAGCAACAAGCTGCGCGGTTCCAGATAGGGATTGGGCAGATAGGCGGTGACGAAACGCAACCCGGCTTTGGCTTCGGACGTTTCATCCTGCGTGCCGATCAACGTGGTGGCTTGTTTGCCCTGATTCAACGTGGCGAGAAATTTGCGGCACAGCAGCGTCTTGCCGTTACCCACTTCGCCGGTGATTTTGATGAAGCCCTCGCCGTTGCGCGCGGCCACCAGCAACGTGTTCAGACCTTCCTGATAGTTGGAGCAGGCAAAGAAGAAGCTGGTGTCGGGTGTCAGCGAGAAAGGAAGTTCGCGAAGGCCGAAGTGCCGCAGATACATGCTATCTGTTCATGCTGTTGATGCGATCACGGCTACGGGTGATGTCATCCGACCAGTCTTTGTCGCTGTTCACCACGGTCGGTTTGATCAGGATAACCAGCTCGCGTTTTTGCATGGTGCGGCTGGTTTGCCCGAAGATATTTTTCGACAATCCCGGCAACCCCGATTGGTCGTCGAACGAAGCCTGGCGCATCAAGCCGCCGATGGCCACGATCTGACCGTCGCGCGCACGGACGATGCTGTCGGTTTCGGAAATAGTACTTGAAGCCAAGGGCAAATTGTATGTGCCCATGGTCGTTCCCAAATTCAACGTCTTGTTCACCGTCGAGACAGTGCTAACCGAGGGATGAACGTGTAGGATGATCTCATCGTTTTCGTCGATGCGCGGCGTGACATCCAGTACGATGCCGGAGAAGAACGGCTGCACTTTGACGGTAGGCGATGTGCCCGCAATGGCGGTGGTCGATTGCGTGCCGCCGCTGATTTCCGTCACGAAGAATTCGTCCGTACCCACCTTCAATACCGCCTTCTGGTTATTCAAAGTTGCAATGCGCGGACTGGAAAGCACATGCACATCGCCCTGCGATTCGAGGAAATTGAGCATGGCTGCAAAATTGCCGGTCTGGAAAGCCAGACCGAACAACGAACCCACAGTAGCTCCAGCTGGCAACGCTGTTGCTGTGGCCATGGCCAAATTTGTGCCTGCAGTTGAAGAAATAATTCCATTGGTCATCGACCCCGTCGTTGACAAAGACGAGCCTGGCGAAACAACGCCGAACGAACCCGAGCTGCTTGGACTGTTTTTCAGCTTGCCAAATACCCCCCAGTTCACCCCTGATTGGAAAGTGTCATTCAATTGCACTTCAACAATCTTTGCCTCAAGAATCACCTGGCGCTCGATGGAAATTTGCGAGGCCTTCAGATACGCCGCAATATTTTTCAACTCCTCAGGCATGGCGCGCACCACGATCACGCCCGACATCGGACTGATGACCACACTGCGGCCTTTGTCTGTTCCCACAATGGCGATCAGCGACGCGCTCAACTCTTCCCAGAAGTCAGACTTGGAAGTCATGCTGACTTTACTGCTGTCATAGTTAGTTGATGTATTGGCCACAGAATTTGTTGTTCCTGTACTTCCTATCGCCGTATCCCCCACCGAGCCGGATGCCACGCGCAAATTGGATTTGCCATCGCGCTGGCCTGTCAGATAGCTCACTTGAAAAATACGAGTTTGCATACCGACTGGCTGAATGTATATGCGCGTACCATCCACCTTGTATTCGTAACCGTACATTTCGCGTATCGCTTCCAGCGCATCGAACACGGTCACATCTTTCAGATTGAGCGAGATGTTGCCGCTGACATCGGGATGCAATAGCATGCTGTAACGGGTACCGGACACAATCGCCATGAACACTTGTTGCGCCGGTGTGTTGTTGACTACCAAATCAAACTTTGCATCGGCAGTCATCTTGCCGTCTGCTTGCTGAATTGGCATCGCCAGCGGCGGCAGCAACGCGTTATTCACATCTTCCTGCTTGCTCGGTTGCGCGCTATCTTTGGCAACTGCGTCCATTTCCGTGTTGATCGTCTGCTTCACGGAACCCGCGCCCGTGCTGGCACAGCCCGCAACCGACAACAGACACAACACCACGAATATTCGCTTCATTTCCCGCTCCCATCCTTGTTTTCTTCAACAGGCACGCAAACCACGGCGCGTTTTTTTGCTTTTGCTTTGGCCTTGGCTTTGACTTTTTTCAAAGGCTTGCTCGCGGCTTTGCTTATTGGCTGCATTGCCTGGCGCTTGACACACGCCAGTTGGTTTTTCGTCATTTTTACGGTCGGAAACATGTGCATCACTTGACGACCCTCAGGCCCCATCAGCACGACGCAGGTCTCGTTCACCGCAGTTAATACGGCATCACCGTATTTTTTTCCCCGTTCGACTTCAACTCCATTGATAATCGCCGCCTCGCGCTTGGAGGAAAGAATCACCGACTGCAAACCCTGCGGCGGCGGAGCCTGCGCAGCCGCGCCCTCGCTCAATCCCGGCACCAGCTCGATGGCCGGGCGTGTCGGATCGGCTAATTGCTCGGCAGCGACCGGAGCGGCAGCCAGTCCCAGCGCACCCAGCAGCACGACATACAGCCCTTTGCTCATACTTGTAGCCATATTTTATCCAAGCTCAAGGTGTATAGCGTCAGCGTCAATTCCGCGTCGGGATATTTCACCACATTCATTTTCGCCATGCCCCAGAACATCTGCGTAGGCAGTTTTTCCAGCGCGGTGAGGTATTGCAGCAAATCCGCGTAGCTGCCGCGCACGGTGATTTTCACGCCGTGTTTGTAAATCTGTTTGTCCTGTACCGCCGCTTTAACCTCGTCCGCCGTCGGTTCTAGAAATAACGACACCGGCAATGTGTTCAATGCCACCAATTGCAGGCGCGTGTTCTTGCTTAATACCTGCTCCAGCATTGCCGCCATCTTTTCCGGCGGAACCAACCTACCCTGCTTCTCTTTCAAGAACGCATCACCTTGCGCGAGCTGTTCGCGCAATTTCTGAATACGTTCGCGCTCAGGCGCGTGCTCATCCGCCTGCTTAGCCTGAACTAACGCACTCAATTGCGCCTGACTTTCCTTCATTTTTTCCTGCTGCTGCCGGACTTGCGAAGACAAGTTTTTTTGTTGCGCCAGTAACGGATCAAGCAGAAGGGAGTTGATAATCGATACCACAGCAAACGCCAAAGCTGCAAAAATCAGCGCGCGTTCGCGCAGCGACATGCCATCCACTTTGGCAACGAGAGCTTCCCAGCGCTCTTTCATTTTTTCACTCCTTCGCCGAATTCAGTCGATTGCAAACTGAATTCAACATAACCGCGCAGCGGAGATTTGCCATCCTCCGTCTTGGGCTGCTTCATTTGCAGCATGGAGAACGACTTGCCGCGCATCACATCTTCTTTGTTCATACGCTGAATGTAGGCAGGCAGCAATTGCGGATTGGTCACCGCACCTTGCAAACTCATATTTGTGCCATCCCCATTGATATCAAAACCGGTCAACCACAAACCACTCACCGACTGCCGCGCAAAAGCGCGCAAATATTCCGAGTAACCCTGAGTATTGCCGATCGCTCCGCTCTTGAGCGTATTCAGCAAACTGTCCTGTGCAGTGGCTTGCACTTCCAGCGCTTTCAATTCGTCATTCAGCATCTGACTTGAACGCTGCGGCGAAAACTCATTGGCAAATTTTGCCAACCTCATCTGCTCCGCTTCATAATTTTTGGTCATCTCCCGTGTTTGATTAGCCAGCGACTGCACCTGATACCACGCATAACCGTAAAACGCGAAGGAACCCAGCACGATCAAGCCCAGCGCTTGCAACATTGTAATCACAGAAAAATATTTTTTCTGTTTGAGAAAGATCGGATTGAACAGATTGATCTGCTGGCTCATAGCGCCTTCTTTTCCAGCCGCAGCGCCGAGCCCAAGGCATGCAAGGCATAACAGGCGAACTCGCTATCGGCCAGTTCCGGCACGCCGATGATGTCCATGCCCTGCGTCAGATCCAGCGCCTCGACCGCCAGCCCCAGATTGTCCGCCAGTTTTTTCACCAACCCCGATTCGGCGGTAACCGAAACCAGCAAGCGCTCCATCGGAATGTGATTGAACTGCCGGTCAAAATAATCCAGCGAGCGCTGCACTTCTAGTTCGACGCGATCCTGATATTGCTGGTGCAGGCTTTCGTCCGCATCCTGCAACTGCCCCAACGTAATATCGATGCGCCGCGCCAAAAATAACTCGCCGTCGCAAGTGATGGTCAACAAGCCGCCCTCGTCATCGAACGCCAGCAGCGCCAGACCGCGCCCTTCTGTTTCGTACAAGGAAGCAATGTTGCGTTGCGCCATCTCCGCGATGTCTATCACCGCGAGATCGAATTTGGCTTTTTCGAACAGCGCGATGCGCTTGCGTATCGTCTCGTTGGATGCCGCCACCGCATACAGCGATTGCGGGCGGTCGCCGCCGTATTTGTTGCTGGGAATTTGCAGCACATCAATCGTGGCATCGTCGATGTGATAGCTGAGCGAATCCTTGATCTTCCAGCGGATGGCCGTCTTCAACTCATCCACCGGCACGCTGGGCGCTTCCACCATCAGCAACTGGTATTCATTGGAGGCCAGCACCGTGGTGTAACGGCCACCTTCAAGTTGTGCGTCCTTGCGGATTTTTTCCAGCGTGGCGGAAGTCACTTCATTGGCAGGATAAAAAGCGCAGCGCGTCACCTGCGGCCTAGCCCCCACAAACTTCGCCTGAGCGACATAAACGCCTTTGTTGCCAAGGGACACCGACACCCAACCGGTATCGCGGCTAGCTCGGTTTAAAAATGAAAGAAACGAGGGTAATCTCATAAGTAGCACGAAACTAATTCACTAACCCTTTGCCGTCAAGGATTTTTTTGTATGAACGTTATATATCGCACGCAAATTATCAGTACTCAAGCATAGAGCGACAAGTCCGTCATATTCAACAACTTCAAACTGACTCATCACTTGAGCAATAACAATCATCAATAATTTTCCCGGCGATAGATAAAATTGTTGCCGCCCTTATACACCCCGAAGGTTGCCAGCCCAGGAATTAAAGGCAAATAGCTTGGTACAATCGGATTGATCGTGGCACTGCCTGTTCCTCCACCCGTGGGTTTGGACAGCGTAATTACCTTACTCCCGCCCACCACCAAAATATTCCCCGTGGGATTCGGCGTGGTCGTATTGCTCGTCGTCACACCGTTCTTAACCAGCGGGTAGCTTGCCGCCAACACCAGCTTGGTCACGTTATCGGTCGTGCTGTTGATCCATCCTGCAGTGGAACTGGCGTAATACTGAGCTGTTGCTGTTAACGTCAACGGCATCAGCTCAGAACCATAGGCATTGGAAACCTTGATGCGCCCATTCGCCACTTTCCCCCCCCCTTCCACCGAAGTCGCAGGCAGCGCAGAACGAAGAGACGATACATTATCGGTATCAGTAGCACGCACATAGATATCAGTCGGCGATGCGGTCGCAAAGGTGTAAACAGGATTTACATATACCGCAAGGCCAGAACCTGATGCGGCAGCGTAAGTGGCAGTCAAGGTAAGCGAGGTATCGCTTGAAATCGCTGATACGGTGTAATCAGACCCTGAAATATTTATTGCATCGCCCGCCGACAACTGTGCAAGAAACAACGTCCCCGTCCCTATCACAGTTGCGCTGCCATTGGTCACTCCGACTGTTCCGGTGAGCGTGACTGAAGAAACACCAGCGCTGAACCTTGCAGAGCGGATGGTATTGCTCGTCAAACTACCCGAATTCGGATTTTGAGTTGTTGTGCTGCCCAGTGCATCCCAGGCTGAAAGCGTTACATTCTTGGATAAGGTCTTCGCGCTATCATAATTTTGCGTAACCGCCCCCCCCGCATTCCGCGCTGTCACTTGCGTGACAAACGACTGCCCGGAATAGACAAAACCGCTGTACGAAGTCGGACAAGTCAGCCCGGTCGGACAAGGCATTGGTACACCAGCCACAAGCGACACCACTGTGTCCAAGTGATCTGGAACAAAACGCCCGAACGTCGCCGAAGAAATCAAACCAAAATTGCAGCCGTATTTTCCTGACACTTGGCTATTCGAATAACTATCCGTCACACAATCGGCCTGCGTGCTGACGCTGTCAATTCCCGTCCATGAGGCGGCTCTGAGAGCATCGCAGGCTGTAACTTGGGCAGGTGTCATTGGCGACGGGGCGCACTCATGTGCCGTATCAACACCGTCATACACACCGCGCAGCGATGTTGTGTCTGTAGCCGGATTGAAACCCGGTAAATTGAAACTACCCACCTCGCTATAGGTAAACGTTGTGTCAGTTGCAGTGGATGCTGGCGTGCAGTCAGAAAGTGGCGCGCAGGATGGTGTCCCGAAGGTGGCTGGCGACACGGTTCCCAAACTTGCAGCCGACACCACCGCGTTATTGATTTTCATGACACCGGTATATTTGCTGGGGTAACCGGCTATTCCGGTCGTGGTTGCCGTCAGGGAAAAATTATCGCTGCCCGCCTTGAATATCGGTGTTCCTGAAGTGCCGGTATTAGTAGCGTTACTTGAAGTGACTGTGGCGATACTCAAGGGACGCACCGAAAAAGAATCATACGAACAGGCCGTTGCAGTCCCAGTGAATGCGGTACAAGCAGAGGTCGTGCATTCTTTCATCACGGCAACGAGATTCTGGTAGGCGGAATTGAGCGTAAACGCCGGGCTGGGCGATGCGACACCGGTCGAACTGCCAGAAACAAAGGCTGCGATCTGGGTAGCACCGGTTTCCACCGCCGCTTGACTCGTACATGCAGCGTTACAGGTGCGCGCAGAACTGGTTCCGCAGAGATTACCGGCGGCAGCGCTGTTATCGACAAATTTCACTTGCACGTATTTGTTGCTACTGGCGGAATAACCGGTCTGAATCGCGGTGCTGGTAAGCGCCGCCACATACAGATTGAACGCAGTCCCGACTAGCTTGGTATAGATGTGCCCGTTATAGAAATTCGCATAGGCAGGAACAGTGGGCGCACCCGGATAGGCGCTGTCAATCGCAGAAAATCCGCTGGCCGAACCGCCGGTAGCCGGAGCGATGGACTGGGCGCAGATGCGCAGACCACCGATCTCATGAATATTGTTCGAGCCACCGGTGGAGCCTGTAAAAGAAATCTTCCAGAAATTCGGCACTATCTGCGAAATCCACCCCTGCCCCAAGGCGTAATTGGCCTCGGCGTAGGCGTTAAACGTGGGTAACAAGGAAACGTACGTGTTGCCGTTCTTTGTTGTGACATCGCGATTGACGCTGACGTTGATAGTTCCGGTACCAGAATTGCGCGCATCCACAATCACCTGATACATATAACCGGGTGCTGGCGTGGTCGCAGCGGCATTGCTGATGCCAAATCCGCCCGGATTGCTTCCCGTACCGGTCATCCAGCGAAAGCCACTCGTGCCACTGCCAGGTCCGCGCACGCCCACCGATTGGTAAATATTTGTATTGGGACCGAGAATTCGCCCCTCGTTGGTATTCTGGTAGTTGCCGTATTCGTCAAGCCCGACCCCGACCCAGCCACCGGCGAATCCCGGCTGAGTCGTATTAAGTTGCGCGTAGCCCAATGATCCGCCATAAGCGCCCGGTACGGCAGGGACGGAGTAATCTGAAAGCGTCACCGCAACCCCGTCGGCTCCCGTGTTTCCTGACCCACCGCCGATCCCACCAGATGATGTGCTGTTATATGCGTAATGATTGAATTCCACCGAGATGTAGTTGCCAGCGGCGGGAAAGATGCTGGGTACGGTTGCGGCCTTGGCGTTGTTACCCGAATTTTCGGTCAACCGCAACAGGTTGCTTGTGCCATTGATGTACGGATTCGTGCCCGTTGAATCAGTGGTGGCATGCGACAGTGCCCAAGTGCCGCCAAAGATCGTGGATGGATTCAGATTCGCGCGGCCAAAGTTATCGCAAACACAACTTACTGTTACGCCGCCAGGAATGTTTGAAGGAGGCAGGCATGGCGTATAGCTGATGAGCACTTTACCATCCGCTCCGTCGCCGCCCGACATTGCACTCCCTTCTCCCGAACCTCCGCCCCCACCGCCATTTCCCGAGGTCGGCGCATAACCGTCATGCCCAGTTTCATCGCCACCATTTCCGCCTCTACCCCCGCCAGTTGGCGCTGCCGCTGCCGTGAGCGTGCTCCATGGAGACGGACCGTTGACACCGTTTGCCGCCGTACCCGCAGAAGAACCTCCCGGCCCGCCTCGACCATTGGTGCTATTGCGCCCCGTCCCGCCATTGCCGCCGGAATACTTGGTTGCGCCCACGCCAGATGCTGCTGCGCCACCCGTGCCACCCGCAGGGGGCGTTCCCGTGGAAGGCGATCCACCCGCACCGCCCTTTGCCAATACAGTAGTGGCATCAATAAAATACGAATCGCCACCCGCACCACCAGTTCCGCTCGCAACACCAACACCACCAACTCCAACCGTCACAGTGTAAGTATTACCCGGAGTGACCGCGATGCTTGTCGTCATGGAATAGGCTCCGCCGCCTCCGCCGCCTCCGCCATCCGAACTTAGATTTTGCCCTCCACCCGCGCCACCACCACCCCAGGCTTCTACAGTGACTGAAGTCACACCCGCTGGCGCAGTCCACGTTCCAGAGGCCAAAAAAGTATCTGTCGCAGCCTCGGCAAAGCTTGTCAGCAATCCCAATACTATGAAAAATATCTTCGCAGTGTTTTTCATTTTATTCTCCAGCTCGCGCGAAACACCTCATCAACGCATAACGATTGAAGTGAAACAAACTGTATGTCCTCAAAGCGAACAGGAATTCAGTCAAGCGCTTTTCCAGAACAATTTTTTCGCAATCAATTCATCATGCCGCAACTTCGGAGATAATTGTACGCCTCCCTTTCAATGGGCGCATTGCCCAACGCTTTCTGCAAAAGCGATTGCGCCGCTCCTCACCTCTACTGAACAACCCGCCGCCCCCAGCAGCGGGCATCAATAATTTTCGCGGCGATAAATCAAATTGCTGTTGTTCTTGTACACACCGAAGGTCGCCGTACCGGAAATGACTGACTGAAAATACCCTGGAGCTGTCGGGCTGACTGTTGCGACACCCGCTCCAGCGCTTGGCTTGTCCAGATTGATAGCCAATGACCCGCCGGACAAAACGCTACTCACAGGATTCGGTGTTGCCGTAGTTGTTCCTGTATTAACGGCGTATGTTCCCGCCAACGTCAATTTTGTGACGCTATCAGTGACACTATTCACCCAACCGTTCGCGGTGAAATACTGCGCCGTTGCCGTCAGCGTCAACGGCAACAACTCGGAGCCGTAAGCGTTAGAAACATTGATGCGCCCGCTCACTACTTTCACGCCGCCCTCGCTCGAATTGGCAGTGCGCAAAGAGGTTACCCCATCGATGTCCTGCGCACGCACAAACACATCCGTAGGCACAGGAGGAGCGACAGTCAAAGTAAACAGTGGCGAACCTGTGTTGCCTGCCAAATTCCCAGTCAAACTTCCGCTTCCGCCAATAAATGTCGTCGCCGCAATATTGGTCGTGCCGGTCATGGTTCCTGCTGTTGAAGCCACTCCGCCTGATGCAGCCACTGCGCTCAAGCTCACTGCTTTGGCAAACCCGCCCTGATAATTTCTGGTCGGCGCGTTGTTCGCATTCATCGCTAGCGCGGTCGCCGTATTGAATACCTGCCCCGAATACACCATGCCTCCGCCCGGACAAGCCAGCCCGTTAGCGCAACCCATCTGCCCCGTCACCGTGGTATTGAAATGATCCGGCTTAAATCGCCCGGCATTGGGGCTGGTGCCGCTACTCGATCCACCGCCCATGAAACTGCCATTGTTCGCAGTGATCGTGATTACACCCACTTCACTCCAAGTCAGATCACTCACCGTGCTCACACCAGCGGCAAATCCATTGCGTGCAATTAACGTAGTTCCACCCAACAAACCACTTGCCGGACACGCTATGGCAGGCGCAATGATCGGTGCGACACAGGAAGGTGTTAGCACAACATTTTCAGTTGCGTTACGACCGCTAACCGAACCCGCCACTCCAAAGCTGGGCGTAACGTTATTGTTCGCCGACTTTGAACTCACTGTCGTTCGGAATGCAGCCCCGGTTTGAGTAGATGCCGTACCCGCTATCGCCAACACACTGCCGCTACCATTGGTTGTCGTCGAAGCCACAATGCCACTTGCATCACTCACAACCACCGTAAAGTGATCTGGCTTAACGATAAAGGCATTGGAATTTCCGAACACATCTTTACCATTTATCGCCTTATGCATACGCAGTGTGATTTGCCCTACGTCCTCATAACTGAAACTGACTGGCGTGGTGGTATTGCCGTTAGCATCAAAAGTCAGACCGATAGCGGTATAGCTGTAGCCCAGAAACGGATTGTTTGAATTACTCAGCACTGCCGCGCCATTCACGCTCAACAAATTGCCTGCTGCACAACTGGTCGGATCATTGCACTCGTAGCCGAAATTGACAGATTGGTTGCCTGTCAAAGCCCCCGTACATGCGCCAGTAGCCGTGTTCTTCTTTACCGCGCGCAGCACATACTGAGAGGAAGACACACCTGCCACCTGCGCAGGCACTGCCGCTTCATTTCCGTCCACAATACTTGAGAGAATCAAACCCGCATCGTAGAAAACCAGCGTACATGTCGCCGTTGTGCCTGTCGTGCAACTCACCGCAGTGGTGTTTTGCGGTATTGGACTGATGCTGCTCGCGCCCAGCGTAAAGTTGCCCGCAGTGGTTTGCGACAGACTCACCGTCGTAGTGCCGCCGCTAAAGGTTGTACTGCTTGCCATGCCATTCAGCGTAGCGGTGACCGATCCGGTATAGAGCGTGCCACATGTTGTATCGGCACACGCATCGACGGTCAGCGTTGACGGCTCACACGTCAGGCCTTGCCCGGTGTGCGTAATGCGCAAGTGATCCAGCCCGCCAACGGTCACTCCCGCTGTATTGCTGGCGCTGGCATACATGGTATTTCCAGCGGAAATGTATTGCGCCTGCACATCGCTGGTATAAGCCGTTGTACTGACCGGCATGTTGGCACCTACCGTTGCGGTGTAGGTCAGCGTAATACTTTGCCCCACTGCCAATTCTTTTGCGGGGGCAAAAGTCCATAATATTTCTTGCCTATTTGTTTGCACGGTGTAACCGGTAAAGGTCGGCGGCACGCTGGTAGTCGGCGTGACGGCAATCAATTTATTCGCTGCCGTATCGGTCGTAGCAAATGTGCTGCTGCCCGTTGTGAAATTAAAACGCACCGCGTTATCCGCCACTGTCCCAGTGTAAGGTAGCTCGTCATAAATCATGATGCCGCTTGCCACCGCATTGCCGGTATTGGTCACCGTAACGGTATAAGTCACCGTTCCGCCGGGTTGTATGGCGGAAGGCGAAACTGTTTTGGTGATTTGAAGATTGGCTTGATCGCGCACCGATGTCGTCACGCTGGCCTGCACACCGGCAGTGAAAGTTGATGCTGTAATTTTGGCAGTGTCGGTGATGTCGGTTCCGCTGGTAATCGCCGCGCCCAGCGTCACCTCGAAGGTGACAAAGTCGCTCGCCGCTGCCGCCAAAGAATTGGGGCTTAGCGAAAATGTCAGTGTCGTTGTGCCGGTTGGTGTAAGTGCAGTTCCAGCAGCACCTTGCTTGGCTGAGCCTGTAACGTAAGTGGTGTTTATCGGCAAGGTATCTGTCAATGCCAACCCGTTCAGCACCGCCGAACTGATGTTCTTGTAATCCAGTCGGTATCGAACCTTGCTGCCCGGCGGGATGGTGCCGTTGGTGTAAGCCACGCAAGTCGCACCGGCATACACGCAATCAACCGTGGCTGTGAGCGACATCGGCGCGACCACCGTCACGGGTGACGTACCGACATCTTCGGAATAGCTGCTATTGGCAGCCGCGCCGCCAGGCCCACCGGAATACCACACATTGGCATCACTCAAATAAGGTGTCGTACTCGCGGGAACATTCGAGCCTGCCGTAGCATTGTAGGTAATAGTCATCTTGCCACCCATCGGAATGGTGGCGGCAGTGAACGTGAACATCACCTGCTCGCGTGCCGTCGCGGTGGCTGGCACTATAACCGTCACTACAGGTGTCACTACCGTGACCACCCCCGCAGATGTCGTGGTGGTGGCGACAACACTCCCCGCCAGATAGGAGAAACGATCCGCACCCACGATACCTGCCCCCCCCGTCGGTAAAAAATCATTCACGGTGATCGGCTTTGCGGCAGTGGCCGTTATCGCCGCGCCGCCATTGTTGGGGATGCTGATGCTGTAAACCACGGTATTGCCGGGCGACACGCTAGGAGTTGATGTGCTCTTGCTGATCCACAAATTACCGAGTGTGGTGGATGTGGCGATTGCACGAGAGGTAACGCCACCCGGCACTTGCGCGCTGGTCATCGTGGCGGTGTTGATCAACGCGGCATTGTTAGCCGGTTTAGCGGCAAAATTTACATCGTATTGAATTGTTCCTTGCGCCGTTGAAGCCAATGTTGCTCCAGCCACAGGAGTGAAGGCTAATAATGTCGTTCCCGTTGGTGCAGCACCAATCGCCGTGCCGCTGACTTGTACAAACGAGCCCGCGACATATACCCCGCCAGTGGCAAGTTTATCTGTCAACTGCACCGCAGTCTGCGCTGTGGCGCTGGAATTGATGTATTGAATCTGGTAACGCAATTTCAATTGGGCTGCGGACGGAACCACACCCGATGTGATCGGAGTTGGCACACAACCTGCGCCCGCACACGCCCCCACCAGTGTTTTCACCAGCAACAGATTTGAATTGGCAACCGATACCGCAGGGCAATGATATTTCCAGTGATTGTCCTTGCCGGCCGCACTGCCGGGATCAAGACTGGCATCACCGCCGAACACTTCCGAATTATTGATAATGCCGCCTGCCGCCATGTTGGCCGTCAATTTCAAACTAATGCGCACGCTGAACAGCTCGCCCACCGTGACTTTGCCCGCCGCAAAACGCACGGCATTGGTGTTGATCGGCAATGGATTGGATGGCGACAAACTATAGCCCGCTGCCGTCGGCGTACCGCCAATGCACTTGGTTGTTGCGCCATACGATGCCACACCTTTCGCCGTGCCGAACATCGAACCGGGGTAGCTGATACGCTGCCACGGCCCGACCAAGCCAGTCGAATCCAACTTGAGAAATGCATCCGGCCCTGCCACAGGCGATGCCCCCATAACGCCGTAGTTGATCACGGGAGGCAAAACACATGTGCCAGTCGTATTGCGTGCAGCCTTGGCATAAGCGGTTTGCATCGCGCTATCCCAAGCGTTATGCGTGCGGCTGGGTAACGAAATTCCGCCGCAACCGCCCCCCCCTGCTAACGCGAAACCATTGGCTGCGGTAATCGTTGCACCGACAGGCGACTGCGCCGTACTCGCAGCGGTGGAATAGAAAATCCCAGTTTCCGAATACTCCGGCACATAGGCTGGCAACACCGCCGCCACCGCCGGGGGGGCGATCTGGGTGTAAGTGCCATCGCCGTTCAGTCGCACAAATTGTGCGCCGATTACTTGAGTGCCCGCCGGGATATAGTCGGTAACAAAACCGCCGCCGCCCACCATGCCGCCGTTATTGGTCGGTGTGAACTGGATGAAATAGGAAACCTCATCGCCCGCCAAAAAGCCCGTACCTTGCCCAAGACGGGTCATGAGCAGATTGATAGTTGGCTGGTCGAAATATTTTGTGGTCTCCAGTTCGCCCACATAATCGGCGCGAGCAGACAGCGAAAACAGCGCACCAAACAGCAACGCCAGCATGCCGTTGCACAACGATTTCATAACAGATTTTTCACGTGACATGACGCTCCCCTTGACAGCCAAACACAACGAACATTGAAACGGATTATCAGTTCCGTTTTCCATGCACCACCCCGACAGCTAAACTTTTTTTATATTCATACTCGCCGGTCTATATGACCGGCGACAAACTCTTTCAAAACTCCGTCCGCCCTGCTTCGACACCCCGCTGAAAACCGGCATCAAATTGGCATCGGATTGTTAACGCTGGCTGTGCTTTGAACGATGAAGATGACCGAATGACGGGCATCTACATCTTCGCATTGATAACGCGCTCAATGAAATTCGGCGAACCTGCCGTACCGAGCACGGCACTTGCGGTAATGTCGTGAGTCCACACATTTACCGCTATGCCTCCTGCGGCCGCCGCATCACTCACCGCGACAGCGGTGTAGCTCACCGTTACATCAAAAGCAGCCAAATTCCCTGCGAGTGCCGATACTGTCCCATGCGTAAAGATCGTGGTGGGAGCCACCGCCACGGCGGGAGCAGATTCAATGTTGTACGCCGCCCACTCGATGCCCGCATTGGCCGCCTGATAAGCGCGCGAACCCAGCACATCAATCGCCTGTGTCTGGTTTTGCGTGGTCGAAAATGTGACCATCGCCGCACCCAGCCCCGCCAGCACCACCAGCAAAAAAATAGCCGAGATCAAACTAAATCCGCGCTGCATTCTGTTTCGCCTCGCCTTCCTCATCACGGTATGTTGTTCACATGTATTTCTTGATACAACCTCACGCTCTCACCGCCGCGTGTGATCTGAAGCGTGACCGCCAGCAGACTGTTGCGCGCATTGGTGGTGTCGTAAACGAAATTGCAACTCTCTACATGGTCGGCAAGCACGGCATTGTTGCCACCGAGCGGAGGTGCGACTTGCGCAACATTGAAGCCATAACCCCAATAGCGGGTGAGCGTTCCTGTGCCATCGCCATTGTTTAATCCTTCCGTACAGGCGTAGGTCACCGCTTGCTCGTTGCCGGGCACGATCTCGAAACGATATCCGACCAGATACCAGGCCGATGTAGGAAATACCGTGCCGGTGATTGTTATCGCCGTCTTCGTTCCGGTCACCCCGGTAAACGGGCGACGCACGCCGATTGCAGTCTTGTTGTAGGGCGGGTTGCCGTCCGATTGGGTACTGCCAATCACAATCTGGTCGCTCGTATCATCGGCTGCCCCCCTGACCAAAGCCACCCCTGTTCCGACGACCTCAAAACAGGTATCTGTCGTGACCAAGTCGAAAAATAAATCGTCACCGGCAACGCCGCATCCACTCGCCCCGCTCGTTCCATCCAGACGATAACGCCCGCCAGCTTTCGTCGGCAGATACTCGATATATTTCGATCCTGCCGGAGTAGGGACGCGCACACTATTCGGCACAGCCGTGCGAAGATCGCGCGTCAAGCGCCGCATGGCGGTATCAGCGATGTCAGTCATCTCAGCGCGACGCTCGCTGTCCACATAGCCCTGCACCGGAGCGCGGAGAAATATTGCCACCATGCCGGCAATGATGCCGGTGATGACGATCACCACAATCATCTCGATCAGCGTAAAGCCGCGTTGCGATTTCAGAGGCAAGCGCATCATTTTCCCGCCCTGTAGCCTGTTACTTCGATGGTCTCTCTCGCCGGGCCGGCGACCGTGACCGTGATCACCACCCCGCTGCCCGGCGTGATCGCCGTGCCACCCAATGTAGCGATCTGAGCCACAACCACGCTATCAATGTTGTAGTTATCCAGACCTACATGGCCGTTGGTGGAAAAATCCAGAATACCCGCTGTAGTCTTGTAACCGTCGTAATCGCACACGGAACTGACCCCCGTGCGCGCCCCATCCGCTGCCAATGTTCCGGCGCAACCCACGCCAGACAAATCCTGCAACTTGATTTCTTCCAACATCGACTCGGCGATTGCCAGCACCTGTTTGCGGATAAGCGGATCGGCACTATGAGCAGTGACCTGATTCATCACCAGCAAAACTCCCGCCACTGCCGTGCTGATAATGACAATGAACATGATGAGTTCGACGAGGCTGATGCCGCGTTGTTTTGCTGCACCGGCAATATCCCTCACTTCTCGCACAACAGGATTGGTCATCTGAAAGAGTTGCCGGATACGCGGCTCTGCGTTTGCCAACAAATTGGGATTTTGCTCATAGGCCGTCAGGAGGAATCTGCGATTCGCCTCGATTTCCTTAACCAACCGAAAGTTTTGTTCTGGCGTATTCATTGTTGCGCTTGAATCTTCCTCAATTCCTCAATATCAATAACATCCTTGCTGCGTCCTGTTCCTGTCTTCATGGAGATTAAATGCGCGATGGAGGCTACCGGGATATTAACCGCACCGACCTTGACCATCGTGGCATCACGCCGCAAATCGGCATACGAGATCACCGACCTAACTAACACATCCAGCACTGTTGCCATTGTCTCATTACCGCACAGACTGAATGCCAACATCCCCTTTTCGCGATACCACTGCTCAATCAATTCTGGTTGTGCAAGTGAGTCAAGCGGAACCGGGATGGTTGGACGCAAACCAGCATTCTTGGCGGCAGACAAAAACCTCTGCAAATTTTCCTCATCCATTGCCACCACGACATCCACATCCATCGTGACCCGCTGATAACCACGCAGCGCCACCGCCAATCCGCCCACCAGCACAAATTCAACTTTGGCCTCGGTCAATATTTTGAGTAACTCAAACATGCCCATATTGACTAACCCCGCGCAAGATTAGCGGGCAAGCAAGTACGCCCTCAATGCACATAACCCGTCTCCGCTGCCACAGTAATTGTAGGTTCGCTATCCACATTCAACGTGATTGCCGTCGCGCCCGGACTGCCTGCTCTATCAAAAGTGATCGTGGCCGCAGAAGAAGTAAGCGCGGCACTGCCCGGCGCAGTAATCAAATAATTCCCGCTGCCACTCAAGCTCGGCAACGCCGTATCGCAAGCGCCTGCTTCCGCGCTGCTCACATTGATCGCCAATGTCGCAGGCGCTGTCGTCGTCACGACCACGCACACATTGCGGTGCTGCGCGATAGCCAGCTTTTGCGCCAGGCGCAAAGCCGCTTTCACTTGGTCGCTAAAAGCACGGCTGTCAAATCCCGATCTACCGGAAAAACGCGGCAACGCCGTCACTGCGATGATGCCCAGAATGACGATGATAGTAATCAACTCCACCAGCGTGAAGCCGCGCTGAGTTTCAGCCGGATGTTCTTGTGAGCTACGCGTTCTCATAGCGCACCGATTTTCTCCAGCCGGTTCAACTTATCCAGAAACGCATCCAGATCGCCTTGCTCCTTGGTCAGCTCCAGCACCATCGGCAATAATTTCGCGCCCATCGCGTCCTGCAATTTGGCAAACCTGCCGACAAATTGATCGATGATCGCCACTTGCGCATCATCCAAACCGTGCAGCCGATCCGCATTCAAAGGCAATATTGATTGAAGCGCTTTCTTCGCCCACAGCATGCGCCGCGCGTGCGTATCGCATTGAGCCAACACCAATGAATATGCGCTCGCGTTCACAACTTCACCCCTTGTCGTCTGGCTATTTCGTAAATAGGCAACATCTCCCCACCTTCGCGCCGCAACACCAGATCAATTTTGCGGTCGCCGATGCGCCGCTTGAGCCGCGCCAGAAAAGCAAAGCGCGCAGCGGCCAAACGTTCCGCATCGCCCACGCCGGACTGCACGTACAAATCCACATCGCCGCCTTTCGCGCCATCATCCACGCGCGAACCGAACAGCCACACCTCGGCCTGAGCGCCGAAGCAATGTTCGGTCTCCTGCTTGATCGCTTCGACTTGTGCGGCACTCAAACGCATGTTCAAACATCCTTCAAGGGGCGGCATGAATTGAATAATTCCCCCATCAATTCAAGTGTATTTTTCTTTGATTTGCAACAGACTCTGTTTTACATCAACGGCAGCGTCTTGAATAGTAGAAATAATCCACGAGACTCGTGCACGATATTGCCGGAAACAGCATGACTCGCGGTTGCGACACTAAAAACAAGGGAGGCCAAAGCCTCCCTTGTTTTTGCCAATAATGATTGCGCTACACCAGTTGACTTGTCGGCTTGATGCCAAGTTTTGAATGGCAGTATTGCCTGGCGTTCTGATGTATCCGCATTAACGGCTCTACCAAATTCAACATTTCCGCCAGCAACACCGCAAGCACTTTTGCATCTTCCAGATATTCGTGGTTGATCGCATTTCTGACATCGCGCGGCTCTTTCCAGCTTTGTTCGTTTTCGATGAGCTGCGCCTTCTCGGCGAATGCCAGCACGTCAGACATCCCCACCACTTTGATGCCTTCCTCCAACGCAATGGATTTGAGCAATTTGCCAACATGCTCTTGATATTCTGAAAATCGTGCGCGGAATGCGGCCAATATCTCGGCCTCTTCATCGGATAAAGCTTGCAAATTCTTTTTTGCAATTTCCGCTTTATTCATCCTGTTGCTCGAATAGGCCAAATAGCCGCGCATCCTTTCAAGATGCGCCAATTTCCCGGTAATGATTTCGTTTTGTTTGAGCATCACACCAGCCTCACGCCCTGCGTCTTTGCAATATGAAAGATCGGCTCGTCCCGCGTGTGGTTGTTCACCACCAGATCGACATAGCGCCCCAGCCTATCCGCCAACTCGCCCCTTGCCCGAGCGGTAGGCAGTGCGATCTCGACCGCATCCGTTTCAACATACAAATCAATGTCACCGCCTTTCGCGGCATCATCCACACGCGAACCGAACAACCACACCCCGGCCTGAGCGCCGAAGAAATGTTCGGTTTCTTGTTTTATCGCTTCGATTTGTTCGGCACTCAATCGCATGTCGCTATATTTCAACCCTCTGATCCACACTGGCTTGCGAGCTATTTGATCCCCTTGGCCAGCGATAGCGGAATATTCGGGCTTAACGGATTCACGCTTACACGCAATCTCGCCGGCTCAACAATCAAATCCATATCTTCCATGGGAATCGCGCCCAGCAAAACCTGATTGCCGATCACCAGCGCTCCTGTGACGCATTCTCGTCCAAGCATCGAGATTCTGACCGGCGAAACATAGTCCACCATGTGCGCCTTCCCATCAGCGGTTTGCACCTCACGTTGCGATCTGGCTTTGAGCTGCAACTGGATCGCCACGTGCTCAGGGATGCACAAATGCATTGCTCCAGTGTCCACAACCGCGCTTGCATCAAGCTCTTCCAAATCGTCGCGCGCATCGTTGGCCAACCTTAAATCCGCGTAGGTAATGCCCATGTGAATCTCCCTCTGTGACGTTGCCGAATCAGCACAGTGTAGCAAAATGCGCCAACACCGCACAAAAAATAAGGGAGGCCGAAGCCTCCCTTATTTTTACCAATATACGGCGCAATGCACGTTGGTTATTACGCCTTACGCAGATTAGTTAGATAGCCGGAATAATTGCCGATGCTGCACCTGCTCCGCGTGTCACGCTGCAGTTTGGAACAGTGCCGAAAATTGTGTAGCCACTCGTACTACCAGTCATGAAGTTTGTGTCTGCTGCCAGTGTAGTACATGCAACGCCTGATGTAGCCACGCCAGATCCTGGATGAAAAGAACGAACGGAATAATTCAATGCGCCTGCGGAAGCCAAGCCTCCAGCTACGCCCTGCACTCCAGCAATCTCGGCATCCGACTTCAAGTCAAAATACTTCGGCATTGCAGTCGCTGCCAAGATGCCCAGAATCACGATCACTACGATCAATTCGATCAATGTAAAACCTTGTTGCTTTTTCATGTTGATTCTCCTAAGAGGTTGTGGAGCCGCAGCTCCGTTTGGACTTCAATTCGCCCGTATTTGCGCCGTGCCGCAGCACTTTACTCGACGGACGGTGTTGAATATAAGAGGCATCCTCCATGATGGCAAGTAAAAAATATCCCACATCAAGGACTTGCCGACGAACGGCATATTCAGGTATTCACTTACTCCATCAGCAAGAGGAGCATGAATACCAGAGTGTAAAGTCCGCCCAGCAACAGGAAGATTCCCGTCTGCCGGGCGTAGCGCATCACATATACATCCAGATCGCCGCGAGAAATTTCCAGCGGTTTAAGCGCGCGGCGTAGCGACAGCCACTGGTTGGCCTCTTCTTCAAAACCGCGCAGCAAGCTGGGGCGCAACAACATGAACAGCGCCACGAACACGGCGCACAACGCCCCCAGCAGCGCACTCAATACCAGCGCATCAAGCAAACCGACGACTAGGGAATGCGGGTAATGCAAGCGTGCGACAAGACTCTCTATAGCCACCGCTCTATCCAGTTGTACGGTAAAAAAATACACTACATACAACGCGCCGGACAGAGTCAGCAGGCCGTTGATCCTGCGATAACGATAGAACCACGGATCGAGCGTAAAGCTACTCTCCAGCACTTTGTCGAAATTGCGCGTGGAGACCCAACGGTTAAGCAGCGCGCTAATGCGCATCAAACGCTGCGGGCGGAACACCAGCAACGCACCCACAATTACCCCGGCAAGACTGCCGATGACGAGAAAAATTACAGCGGATTGCAGCAGCCAGGATTGGATGACGGGGTGGTTCATATCTATTTGCTTTCATCTGTAGGTGCGAATTCATTCGCACAGGGTTCGTGCGAATGAATTCGCACCTACAAAAAATTCTTTTGAATTTTTTTCTTCAATCAAACCAGTGATACGGTTCTGTCGGCTCGAACAGGGTTGTGGTCAATTCCACACCGGACTGCGCGCGCCCCAACATGGGTTCATAGCCCAGTTTGACGCGGAAGCGTATCCACTTGTTGCCGTCCTTGCCGGGCACAAAATAATCGCCGTGATCCACGACATAAATCAGCTCGCGCGACTTGAGATCGAACATCCAGTTACCGGGATTTACGGTGTGCGGACCGGGATCGTAGTATTCACCCGCGTAGTTGCGCGGCATTTGTTGCAACCATGTCATCGGGTTGCCGTTGGATAAAGTATCGAGTTCTTTTCCCGAATCCGCACCGCGCGTCATCAATGTGCCGAAACGCAATACCAACGCGCTTTGCAATGATCCCTCCACTTGCTGCATGGCCGTCTTTTCTGCTTGTTCCTGATACAGCGGAATACGAATCATGAACATGCCCGCCAGCACCACGATGATGATGATGACGATGACCAGTTCCATCAGAGTAAATCCTTTGCTGGATTGAGGATTGTGGATTGGGAATTTAGTAAAACCGGCGGCTCGTTGTGCAACGCGCGGACAATCCTCAATCCTCAATCCGCTATCCTGATTCCTCAATCCCTCATCCTCAATCCTGAAGTTTTTCATTTGTGCAACGCCGCTTTACCCAAGTCCCACATCGGCAGGAAGATGCCGAGTGCCAAAATAAGCACGAGGACACCGAGCGCGATAATCATGATCGGTTCGATATTGGCACTTAATGTCTTGACCTCGTATTCCACCTCGCGTTCGTACATGGCCGCCACTTCAAACATCAGGCCGTCCAGGTCGCCGGTCTCTTCGCCCACGGCGATCATCTGCAACACGGTGGGGTTGAATACGCCGGTGGCGCTGGCGGTACGCAGGATGCTTTCGCCGCGTTCCACGCCATCGCGCATCTGTTCGACTTTGCTGCGCATATATTCGTTGTCCACCACCATGCCCACAGTGTTCAGCCCTTGCACGATGGGGATGCCGCTCTTGAACGACAGCGCCAGGCTGCGCGCGAAACGTGCCAGCGTGGCTTTGAAAATAATCCTGCCCGCGAGCGGCAATTGCAGCTTGTAGTGATCCCATCGGTAGCGCCCGTCAACGGTGTTGATCCAGGAACGAAAAACGACCGCAGCGCCAACAATTGCCGCCAGCAAAATAGGCCAGAAGTGCACCATGAAATTTGAGAAGCCCATCAACAGCCGCGTCATCAACGGCAGTTCGGAATGAAATCCTTCAAACACTTTGGCGAATGCCGGGATGACGAAGATGTTGACAATGACGATGGCGATTGCCATGGCGATGATCACAAACATCGGGTAGCGCATGGCGGACTTGATGCGTTCGCTCATGTCTTTTTCAAACTCCAGATGGTCGTACAGACGCAGGAAGGTTTGATCCAGCATGCCGGTCATTTCGCCGACCTGCACCATGTTCACATAGAACGGCGAAAATATTTTGGGATGGCGGCGCATGGCGATGGACAGTTCGCGCCCGCTGTCCAGACTTTCGCGCAGGTCTTGCAGCATGGCGGAGAAGGTCGGATTTTGCGAGGATTCCTGCAAACCGGCCAAGGCGCGCATGATGGGCACGCCCGCTTTAAGTAGGGTGTACATCTGGCGCGAGAACAGCATCAGTTCCAGCGGATCGACTTTTCTTTCCGTCAGATTGATTTTCCAGCCGCCGGAATTATCCGTTTTGACCGCAGCCGCGCGCGTCATTTTTATTTCGGTCGGCGTAATGCCGGTGTTCATCAACTGGTCGGCGATTGCGCCGCTTTCCGCGCCTTCCAGCGTGCCTTGCACCAGCTCGCCGCGTGCGCTTCTGCCTTTGTAGGAAAAGACCGGCATCAGAACACCTCTAAAAAACCGTCATTCCCGCGAAGCGGACAAGAACTCGGTTTTGTCCCGCTTCGCGGGGAGTTTTGTAGGTCGGGTTTCAACCCGACATGTCGGGCTAAAGCCCGACCTACAAGAGTTTGCGCGGGAATGACGAAATTCGAGTTGTTAGGAATGGTCATCAGTCCTCCACCTGATTACTGATGCGCATCACTTCGGCGATGCTGGTATGGCCCAGCTTCATTTCGCGCAGCGCCGCGTCCATCAGCGTTTTGCCTTTGAGGTAGCTGCGCGCGGCCTGAATGAAAACCGTGTTGTCTTCATGCGCGGTGGCATCCACCAGCTCTTGCGTCATTTCCAGCATTTCATACACGCCCATGCGTCCGTGGTAGCCGGTGCCGTTGCAGTGCGAGCAGCCGCGCCCGTGCATCAGCGTGCCCCAGTCGCCGCGCGCCACGCCTTCGGCATCCATCCACTCGACTTCCTGCGGGGTCGGCTGGTGCGCTTCGCCGCAGCTTTCGCACACGCGGCGCAACAGGCGTTGCGCCAGCACGGCTTGCACCGACGAGGCCACCATGTATTTCGGCACGTCCATATCCACCAGACGGAACAGCGTACCGGCGGAGTCGCGCGTGTGCAGCGTGGAGAACACCAGGTGGCCGGTCATGGCGGCGCGCATGCCGATTTGCGCGGTCTCGGTGTCGCGCATTTCGCCGACCAGAATCACGTCCGGGTCCTGGCGCAAAGCGGAGCGCAGCACGCGCGAAAAGGTCAGTTCGATTTTTTCGTTTACCTGCACCTGATTGATGCCGGGCAAGCGGTATTCCACCGGGTCTTCCACGGTGATGATTTTCTGGTCGATAGTGTTGATCTCGGCCAGCCCGGCGTACAGCGTGGTGGTCTTGCCGCTGCCGGTGGGGCCGGTGACCAGCACCATGCCGTTGCTGCGGTGGATGATTTCGCGGAAACGTTTGAGCATGTCGGGCGGCATGCCCAGCTTGTCCAGCGTGAGGAAGCTGCCGCTCTGGTTGAGCAGGCGCATCACCACCGATTCGCCGTATTGCGTGGGCATGGAGGAGATACGCACGTCCACTGCCTGTTCGCGCACGCGGATGTTGAAGCGACCATCTTGCGGCAGGCGTTTTTCGGAAATATCCAGACCCGACATCAGCTTCAATCGCAGCACAATCGACCCGGCGATTTTGCTGTCGGCTTCGGTTTGCAGGTGCAATGCGCCGTCGATGCGGAAGCGGATTTGCAAGCGCGCTTCCTGCGGTTCGATGTGGATGTCCGACGCATTGACCTGTGCCGCATCTTCGAACATGGTTTGCAGCAGTTTGACCACCGGCGCTTCTTCGGTGCCGACGTTGTCGCTCAGTGCGCCGAAGTCGATATAGCCTTCGCCCAGCTCTTCCGAAATTTCGCGCGCCAGTCCGGTGATCTCTTCGGTGCGCCGGTAAACGCGGTCAATGGTTTCCAGCAACTGGCCTTCGGTGACCACTGCCACGTCGATGTCGCGTTTGAGGATGCGCGAAAGTTCGTCGAAAGCGAACAGGTCGGTCGGGTCGTTCATGCCGACCAGAATCGCGCCGTTGCGGTCTTCCAGCGCCAGCGCGCGGAATCGCCGCGCCTGATTTTCCGGCAGGCGGCGCACGATCTCCAGATTGACGTTGTAGTACTTGAGGTTGATGTAGGGAATGTTGAGCTGCTTGGCCAGCGTCTCGGAGATTTGATCTTCGGTAACAAACCCGTTATCGACCAGCACGCGACCGACTTTGCGCCCGGTGCGTTTTTGCTGTTCCAGCGCGAAATGCAGCTGGTCGTGCGAGATCAATTTTTGCTGTACCAGCAAGTCCCCTAAGCGAACTTTTTCCGGACGCGCCATAATTCCCCCTGAAATTTTTTGCGTGATGCTAACGGAGACGGAAGTTAGCCGTTTTTCCCTGTACTGACAAGGTGTTCTTTGTGTTCAATGTAATTCTCTACCAGCCCGAAATCCCGCCCAATACCGGCAACATCATCCGCCTGTGCGCCAATACCGGCGCGCGCCTGCACTTGATCCGCCCGCTCGGTTTCGAGCTGGACGACAAACACCTGCGCCGCGCCGGGCTGGATTATCACGAATATGCCGCGATGAAAGTGCACGACAGCTTGCAACAATGTCTGTCAGCCCTACCGGATTCACGTCTGTTCGCCTTCACCACCAAAGGCTCTTTTCCGTTCCACGAAGTGAAGTACCAAGCTGGCGATGCGTTTTTGTTTGGCCCGGAGAGTCGTGGTTTGCCAATGGAGATTCTGGAATCGTTAGCACAGGAGCAACGCGTGCGTTTGCCCATGCTGCCGGACAACCGCAGCTTGAATCTTTCCAATACGGTGGCAGTGGCGGTGTTCGAGGCGTGGCGGCAGTGCGGGTTTGCGGGCGGGAGTTAGGATTGAGGATTGAACTCCGTAGGTCGGGTTAGCGCAGCGTAACCCGACAGGAACATTTCTCAATTTGTCGGGTTACGCTGCGCTAACCCGACCTACGAAGTTACATTTTTAAAATTTTTCACCACCCCACCATGTGAAGAAGCGCATAAATAGGGCATCTACGCGATTTGCACGACCTAGATGCCCTATTTATGCGCTTCTTCACATGGTGGGTAGTGCAGAATTACTGGAATTCGCTGCCCGGCTGGCGGCTGAGTAATGTTTCGACGGCTTTGTCGGCGGGGAAGTCTTCGTACAGCACGCGATACACGGCTTCGCTGATCGGCATTTCCACCCCGTGTTGCTGGGCGATGTGATGCACTTCGCGCGCGGTGTACACGCCTTCGGCCACGTGCCCGAGTTCGCTGAGGATGTTGGCAAGTGTCTTGTTTTGCGCCAGCAGCATGCCGACCTGACGGTTGCGCGACAGATCGCCGGTGCAGGTGAGGATAAGGTCGCCCACGCCGGACAATCCGCCCAGCGTTTCGGCGCGTCCGCCCATTTTTAATCCGAGCCGGGTCATTTCCGCCAGGCCGCGCGTAAGCAAAGCGGCGCGGGCGTTAAGCCCCATTTTCATGCCGTCGCAAATGCCCGCCGCGATGGCCAGCACGTTCTTGACCGCACCGCCGATTTCAACGCCCACCAAGTCAGTGCTGGAATAAATGCGCAGACGCGAATGGTGCAACGCCTTGGCGGTGCGTTGCGCGAACTCGCCATCGTTGGAGGCCAGCGTCATCGCCGTCGGTTGGCTGCGCGCCACTTCCTGCGCAAAACTGGGGCCGGACAACACGCCGCGCGGAAAGCTGGCGGGCAATATTTCTTGTGCGATCTGGTGGGGAAAAAGCGATGTCCCGCTTTCAAAACCCTTGCATACCCAGAGTACGGCAGGAGTCCGAACATTGCCCTTCACGTTTGTCCCCTGTGTCAATTCCACGTCCAGCTTGCTGGACAGTGGATTGCCTACCTTTGGTACTCCCGCCGGGAGAGGGTTAGGGTGAGGGAAGTGATCCACGATCTGCTGAAGCGTGCCGCGCAATCCGGCAACCGGAACGGCGACGATGACCAGCTCGGCATCGGCCAATGTTTCGTTCAGGGAGACGGAGAGTTTCAGTTCATCAGGCAGCGGGATGCCCGGCAGAAACCGTTTGTTTTCGCGGTCTTTGACCATCGCTTCGATCTCGCTCGTCTCGCGCGACCACAGCGTGACTTGATGGCGCGGCGCGAAGCTGACCGCCAACGCGGTTCCCCATGCACCGGAACCCAGGATCGCAATTTTCATCATTCCCCCCACACGTCGCTGCTTTTCACAAATCCGCTTTCACCGTCGCGGTGACGCACCTTGACCCAGAGCGCACCTTCATTCCCCAGCCATTCCAGCCCCAGCTGGCGCTGCGCAACGAACACCACCGGCGCGCTGTCGTCCCAGTTGCTGCGCACGCTGGCCGCAGCGGCGGTGACCACCACGTAACGCTTGCTGCTCAAATAGCGTTTCTCTATCCAGAATATTTTGCCGTTGGAGTCGCGCACCTTGACCCAGTTTTCCAGCTCCACCATTTGCTCCAGCGGCAAATAGCGCGTGGCGACGAAAAGCTTGTTGGCCTTGAGCGAATTGGCATCGTACAGAATGGCAGGTTCGGCCACCGAGACATACTCGGTTGCCGCCGCCGTGTGGCAAGCGGCAAACAGCAGCAGCGCGGCGGCCAGTTGCCTCATCAGTGCTTAACTGTGGAAGCCGCTTCGGCCTGCGCTTGCAGGTGCTGTTTTTGTTGCTGGAATATCGATTCGAAATTGAGCGGGTTGAGCATCACCGGCGCGAAGCCTCCGCGCACGGCGACATCCGACACCACTTCGCGCAAGTACGGGTAAAGAATGTTGGGGCAGACCACCGCCAGCACCGCGTCCATTTCTTCTGCCGGAATATTGCGAATCTGGAAGATGCCGGCCTGCTTGGCTTCGATCAGGAACATCACTTTGTCTTTATTCGGCAGCTTGGCGGTGACCGTTACGGTGACCACCACTTCAAACACGCCTTCCTCGACCGAGTTTGCCTGCGTTTGCAGTTGCAGGTCGATCTGCGGATTTTCCCTGTCCAGAAAAATCGCCGGAGCGTGGGGGATTTCCAGCGACAGGTCTTTCACATACAGCTTTTCGATGTTGAATACGGGTTCTGTGGATGGTGCTGCGGATGCGGCTTCGGTCATGTTATTTCCTCCGGTTAATTATTCAGCAGCGGCAGCAGGCCGCCCGCTCTGTCCAGCGCGGACAAGTCGTCGAAGCCGCCGATGTGGCGCTCGTCGATGAAGATTTGCGGCACGGTGCGGCGGCTGGATTTCGCTTCCATGATCGCGCGCTGCTCCGGCAGCAAATCGATGCGAATTTTTTCGATTGCGGTCACGCCCCGGTTCTTCAACAAGCGTTCGGCGTTGACGCAATAGGGGCAGACTTCGGTGCAATACATCACCACTTTTGCCATGACGTTGATCCTTATTTTTCCAGCGGCAGGCTGGCTTTTTGCCAGGCCATTACGCCGCCTTCGAGATTATGCACTTGGGCAAAACCCTGTTTACCCAAGTAGGCACAGGCAGAAGCCGAGCGCTGTCCGCTGCGGCACACCACGACGATCGGGCGCTCGCGGAATTTTTCCAGCTCGCCCACACGTTCACCGAGCTTGCCCAGCGGAATGTGCTTGCTGTTCAGAATGTGCCCGGATTCGAATTCGTTTTTCTCGCGCACATCCAGCAGCAGCGCGTTTTTGTGGTTGATGAGCTGGGTAGCCGCGATGTGATCGATATCGTGGATGCCGCGCACGCGGTTGCCGATAAACGACCAGACCAGCATGCCTCCGCTGGTGAGCGCGATCAAAATGGTCCAAATGTTATTTTGCAGATACAGCAGCACGGCGATACTCCTCATATTTTCGGGTGGCGAATTCTAGCAGAGCGTCAAAGCGCGCGTGGTCTTTGCTTGCCAGCGCTTGCAGCTCGGCACGTGCTTTGTCGTAATCATACGGATAGGCCCAGATCGCGTTCTCCAGCTGTTTTTTCGCCTCATCGGAACGATCAGCCAATGCCAGCAACCACGCCTGGTGATAGACCACGGATGCCTCAGGAATAAAATGCAAAGCGCGGCTGTTCAGTTGCAGTTTGTCCGCCAAGTGATCGGCGCTGGGCTGCATCATGCCGGCAATAAACAATTCGGCATACGAACTGAATAACGGGTACTTGTACGCAGCCATCAATTCGTCGCGCGCGTTCATACTGGCATTGGGATTAGTTGCGATTTGCCCGCCGTAGGCCAGCGCGTTCTCCAGATGGCGGTAGCCCTTTACCCCCTGCGCCAGCGACATGCTCCCCAGCAACACAATCGCCCCCACGGAAAGCCGTCCGACATTGCGCAGCTCCAAGCGATAAACCGAGGTATCGAACATCCCCAGCATGACGGCGGCGATGCCGATGAAATAGGCGTACCACAGCGGATACTCCAGCAGGCTATGGATGCCCAGCACCGCGAGAATGGCGTAACCCCACCAGTGGTACAGCGTAAATTCTGTTTTGCGTGTCACTGTTTGCCACAACCAGATTCCCAGCGTGCCGAATAGCACCGCCAGTCCCGCCAGTCCGGTCTCTGCCGCCAGTTGCAGCACGATATTGTGCGTGTTGTTGTACAGCCCGGTGATGCCCGTGTTCTGTATCGTCGCAGCGAGTTGCAAATGCTGGTAGGCGAACTGGCCGAAGCCCGCGCCGAACAAGGGGAACTGCGCAAAGATAAGTCCCGCTTCGCGCCAGATTTGCAGGCGGATGCTGCTACCTTCCGCTTGTCCGAACAGGCGTTCAGCCGAGGTGATGCTGCCCGTCGTTCCCTGCAACCAGGGAAGCTGCACCACGAAGTGCATGGCGGCAAAACCGAGCAACAGTAGTGCCGCGAAAACCAGCAGCGGACGCAACGCTTTATCGCGCCTTTGCAGCAGCCACGCCAGCAGCAGCGCGAAACTCAAATACAACCAGGCGCTGCGCGAACCGGACAACACCAGCACAAACACCATCGGTGTCGCCAGCAACGCTGTTTGCCAAACGCGCAGTGTGCCGCGCGCTTGCAGCAAGCCCAGCGAGAACAGACCGAGCGCAATATAATTGGAGAAGTGGTTCGGTTGCGCAATGTTGCCGTACACCGCGCCGGTGGTTTTAGAGGTGACCACCGAATTCAAGAACGTATTCCAGCGGAAGTGCTGCACTATTCCCGCCAGCGTATTCAGCTCCGCGCCCAGCAATAGAAACACCGCCAGCGCGGTCGCCACCGCAGGCAGCCCCAGCTCTTCGCGCAAGCGCTGCCCCAGCATGATGAGCAAGGCCGCAAACAAAAAGTACAACGACAGCATCAGCAAATGATCGAGATAGCCGATGCGCCCGATGAAAAATTGCACCATCACCACCAGCATCAAGCTGAACGGCAGCAGCACAACGCGCGGCACTTCGGGCGCTTGCCAGTAACGCGCGGTCAACAGCAACGGCATTGCACACAAGGCAAGTATTCCCGCACTCCACTCCTGATAGAAAGTGGTGATCGGATAGTTATGGAAGTAGTACAGAAAAGGCAAAACCCACATCAGGCCGATGAAGGCTAGGCTGATGTGGGCGAGGCCAAACTGAGAGGGGAGGTATTTTTTTAGCAACTGCCTTTGATACCGATTCTGGCGAGGATGTTGTTCAATGGGCATATTTGAGTAAAACCGCTCTGGAATAAGTTCAGCCCGACAAACGCGGTGAAGAACAGGAAATAGCTGCTAACGAACACCGGGCTGGCTTCAACGCCCAGCGACAGCGACAACAAAATGAAAAACCCGGCAACGATGCGGACGATACGTTCTGCGTTCATGTTTGATACTCCCTAATGAAATTGATTTTACCTTAAATTTTCCAGCAACCTTGTGATGCCGCGCTCCTTCCCCCTGCTAGGGGGAAGGAATGGTGTTTCCGGCTTTACAAATATTTCTTATACAACGTCGCGTAATACAGCACCGGAATCACGATCAGCGTGAGCAGCGTGGAAACCAAGATGCCGAAGATCAGCGACAGTGCCAGACCGTTGAAGATCGGGTCGTCGAGGATGAACAGCGCACCCAGCATCGCGGCCAGTCCGGTCAGGATGATCGGTTTGGCACGCGCGGCTGCCGCGTTGATCACCGCATGCTGCGGATCAATGCCATCGCGCAATTGCAGGTTGACGAAGTCCACCAGCAAAATCGAGTTGCGCACGATGATACCCGCCAGCGCGATCATGCCAATCATCGAAGTCGCGGTGAACTGCGCGCCGAACAAGGCGTGTCCCGGCATCACGCCGATGATGGTCAACGGAATCGGCGCCATGATGACCAGCGGCACAACGTAGCTCTTGAACTGCGCCACCACCAGCAGGTAAATCAAAATCAAGCCCACGCCGTAAGCGATGCCCATGTCGCGGAAGGTCTCGAACGTGACCTGCCATTCGCCGTCCCACTTGAGCGAATAACTCGCGTAAGGGTCGGACGGCTGCTTGAAGAAATACGACTTCAGCGTGCCACCCTGCTCCAACTCCATATCGCTGGTTTTGCCGTTGATGCCGAACATGCCGTACAGCGGGCTGTCCAGCTTGCCTGCCATGTCGCCGGTCACGTACACCACGGGCAACAAGTCCTTGTGATAGATCGGGTAGTCGCGCTGCATCTGCACCACTTGCACCAGCTCCGACAGCGGCACCAGCGCGCCGTCGCGCGAACGCACTTTGAGTTTGAGCACATCGTCGATGCGACTGCGTTTTTCGGCGGACAATTCCAGACGCAGCGGCGGCGCGTATTTCGCATCGGCGGCATGCAACGCAGTCACGTCCTGCCCGGACAAGGCCACTTGCACCGCATCCACGATGTCGCGTTGCGCCACGCCCAGCAGCGCCGCTTTGCTCTGCATCACGCGCAACACCAGCTTGGGCGCGACTTCGCTCACCGTGTCATCCACGCCGACGATGTCTGGCGTGGTGCCGAACTGTTCATGCACCTTGCTCGCCACCTGGCGCGCGCCGTTGTAGTCCGGCCCGTAGATTTCCGCCACGATGGGCGACATCACCGGCGGACCGGGCGGCACTTCCACCACTTTGACTTTCGCGCCCCACACCTTGGCGATCTTCTCGATCGGCTCGCGCACGCTGGTGGCGATCTGGTGACTGCTGCGCGAACGATGATGTTTGTCTTGCAGGTTGACTTGAATATCACCCTGTTCCGACGCGCTACGCAGATAGTATTGACGCACCAGCCCGTTGAAATTGATGGGCGAAGCCGTGCCCGCGTAAGCCTCGTAATCCGTGACTTCCGGCACGGTGGCCAGATACGCGCCGATGTCGCGCATCACGCCGGCGGTTTGTTCCACCGCCGTGCCGCTGGGCATGTCGATCACCACTTGAAACTCCGACTTGTTGTCGAACGGCAGCATCTTCAATACCACCAGTTTGACCAGCGTCAGCGATACCGCGAACAGCAACCCGGCCAGAATACCCAGCCACAATTTGCGCCGCATCGGAATGCCGTGCAGCCCGTTCAAAAACGGCGACAGCAGATTGCGGAAGAAGCGCGCGATCTTGGTATCGCGCTCGTCTTTCACCACCGCGTGATGCGCGTCGGCCAACTTGAGCGCCAGCCAGGGCGTGACGATGAACGCAATCGCCAGCGAGATCAGCATGCCCATGCTGGCGTTGATCGGGATCGGGCTCATGTACGGCCCCATCAAACCGCTGACGAACGCCATCGGCAACAGCGCCGCGATCACGGTGAAGGTGGCGAGAATGGTCGGGCTGCCGACTTCATCCACCGCTTCGGGAATGATTTCGGACAGCGGCTGATGCTGCGCCAGCTCGCGTCGTCTATGAATATTTTCGACCACGACAATCGCGTCATCCACCAAGATGCCAATCGAGAAAATCAGCGCGAACAGCGACACGCGATTCAGCGTGAAACCGTAAGCCCACGAGGCGAACAGCGTCACCGCCAGCGTCAGCATCACCGCGATACCCACGATGAGCGCCTCGCGTCGTCCCAGCGCAAACCACACCAGCGCCACCACCGCAAACGTGGCGAAGAACAGTTTCTTGATGAGCTTCACCGCCTTGTCGTTGGCGGTCTCGCCGTAGTTGCGCGTGACCGTCACTTGCACGTCGTCGGGGATGACGCTGCCTTTCAGTTCTTCCACGCGATGCAGCAATTTGTTAGCCACATCCACTGCGTTCTCGCCCGGCTTCTTGGTTACCGCCAGCGTCACCGCGCCGTATTCGCCCTGCGCCTTGATGCTCTTGTCGCCCGCCGCTGCACCGGTGCCCAGCCACACATAACTCTTGGGCTGATCCGCGCCGTCTTTAATTTCTGCCACATCGCGCAGGAACACCGGCTTGCCGTCGGTCACGCCGACCACCAGCTGGCTGACTTCATTCGCGTCGCTCAAGAAATTGCCGGTCTGCACCAGCACTTCGCGGTTGTTTTGCACCAGACTGCCCGCGCTATGCGAGACGTTGGAGGCTTGCAAGGCAGCACGCACTTCCTGCACCGACAACTGGTGCGCGTTCAGCGCTTCCGGGTCCAGCAGCACGCGCACCACGCGCGGTGTCGCGCCCAGCGTGTCCACCTCGCGCGTACCTTGCACGCGCTTCAATTCCGACTCGATGGCGTGCGCCACCTGCGTCAATTCCACCGCTCCGCCGGAGGCTTTTTCGCGCCACAAGGTGAACGCCAGCATCGGCACATCGTCGATACCTTTGGCTTTGATGATAGGTTGCAACACGCCCAACGTGGGTGGCAACCAGTCGGCGTGCGAATTGATTACGTCATACAATTTCACCAGCGACGGCACATGCTGCTCGCCCACTTTGAACTGCACCGAGATCACCGCCATGCCCGGCTGCGACACCGAATAAACGTGATCGACACCAGCGATCTGCGACAGCACCTGCTCCGCCGGAGTGGAAACCGTGTTCGCCACATCCTGCGCCGACGCGCCGGGATAGGCGATCAGCACGTTGGCCATGGTGACGTTGATCTGCGGCTCTTCCTCGCGCGGCGTGACCGCCACCGCGAACACGCCGAGCAGCACGGCCACCAGCGCCAGCAGCGGGGTCATCTGCGAATGCAGAAAGACCCGCGCAATACGACCCGAGATTCCCATGCTCATTGTTTTTTCTCCGAAGCCAGCATGCCCGCTTTCACCGCTTCACGCGCCACGCGCTCGCCGACATTCAATCCGGCCAGCACCTCGATTTCGTCCTGCGCGTTGGCATCGCCCAGACGCACTTGGCGCAGGCGCGGCCAGCCCAGATCATCCACCACATATACCGCCACCACTTCGCTGCGGCGCAACACCGCGCTGGTCGGAATCAGCAATTTCTTTTCTTTGCCCACCACAAAATGCGTGCGCACAAACATGCCGGGATAAATGTTCGCCTGATTGGCAGGCAGATCGACACGCACTTGCGTGCTGTGCGTGCGCACATCGGCGGAAGGCTGCACCGTGACGGAAGCCGCCTTGATCCAGCGGCTCAACGACGGCACTTCAACCGTCACGCGCGGACGGCTGCCGATGTCTGCCAGTTTGTCCTGCGGCACATTGGCGATCACGCGCAACTGCGACGGATCGAAGCCGGTCATCAGCGGCTTGCCCACCGTCACCATCTCGCCCATCTCCACCATGCGCGCCGACACCACGCCCGCATATGGCGCGATCACCGAGGTATAGCTCTGCGCCAATGCCGACTGCTCCGCACCCGCCGCGCTGGCTTCGGACTGCGCCTTGGCCATGTCGTAATCGGACTTGGCTTTGTCCAGCGCCGCCTGACTGATGAATTTCTGCGTGAACAACTGCTGCGCGCGCTCGTAATTCAGCCGCGCATTCTGCAAAGCCGCCTCGGCCTGCGACAACTGCGCGCGGCTTCCGGCCAGCGCCTGATTCGCCTCGCGCTCGTCGATTTTCAGAATGATCTGACCGCGACTCACGCGGTCGCCCACATCAAAGTTCAGCGCCTTCACCCGCCCCGAAATCTGCGCCGACACCGTCGATTGGTGCGTCGCCTCGACCACGCCGTCCACGCTGTAAGTCTGCTCCACCTCGCGCAACTGCACCGGCGCGGTTGCCAGCGGTTCCGCCGCATTGACGGATGCCGACAACATCACAGCCAAACCAAACACCAACCCCGGATTTCGTTTCATAGCTTCACCTCGCAAAAGAATATGTTTGCATATTAGCATATTCTAATATGCGTGCCAAGCGGCTGCGGCGGCAGTGTGACATCATGCGGACGCTTTTCTGTGCCCCAGCCTACATTTGAAACGGTCAACTTCATGGCAAGCCAATAAACACGGGCATCTCCATCAAGCGCATCATGCGGATCGCCTATTGACGGGCGTTCCCGAGGGATTGGCTTTTTAAATCGAGCAAAACACGTCGCGCATCATGCCCACCAGCTTGACGGTGCGCGGGTCTCCGATGCGGTAGAACACGCGATTGGCATCTTTGCGCGTGGCGAGCACGCCTTTGTCGCGCAGGATGGCGAGGTGTTGGGAAATATTGCTTTGCGAGGTGCCGACGTTATCCACGATGTCCTGCACGCTGAGTTCGTTGTCCGCCAGCACGCACAGGATTTTGAGGCGCAGCGGGTGGGCGATGGCTTTCATCGCCAGCGAGGCTTGCAGAATGTCCTCGTCTTTGTCGATCAATTTTTTTTTCATGTTGTTATAACTCCCCTTGATGCGGGGGCTGACGCGCCCCGAAATCGGCTAAAATCGGACACATCCGCAACGGCCAGCGCCCGTTTAATTAGCAAGTGCTTATATTTTGATATTTTGGTGAACAAAAAGCCAGCATGACCGACACCTCCACACAATCCGTCACTCCCGTTCTGCTGCTTATTCTCGACGGCTTCGGCTATCGCGAGGACAGCGATTTCAATGCGGTCGCCAAGGCGCGCAAGCCGAACTGGGACAAGTTCTGGGCGAACTATCCGCACACGCTGATCCACACTTCCGAGCTGCAAGTGGGCTTGCCCAAAGGACAGATGGGCAATTCCGAGGTGGGACATTTGAACATCGGCGCGGGGCGCGTGGTGTATCAGGATCTGACCAAGGTTGATCTGGCAATCGAGAACGGCAGTTTCTATACCAACCCTGCGCTGGTGCAGGCGGTGGAAAGCGCCAAGCAGCACGGCACGGCGTTGCACATTCTGGGGCTGCTATCGCCCGGCGGCGTGCACAGCCACGAGGCGCACATTCACGCCATGCTGGAGCTGGCGGTGCGCGCCGGACTGAAAAAGATTTTCATCCACGCTTTTCTCGATGGGCGAGATACGCCGCCGCGCAGCGCCGCGCAATCGCTGCAAGCCTTGCAGGACAAATGCGCGCAGCTCGGCGCGGGACGCATCGCTTCCATCGTCGGGCGCTTTTTTGCCATGGACAGGGACAATCGCTGGGAGCGGGTGCAGGTAGCTTACAACCTGCTGACGCAAGGCGTTGCGCCGTTCGTAGCGAGCGATGCCGTCGCCGGGCTGGATGCGGCTTACGCGCGCGGCGAGAACGACGAGTTCGTGCAAGCCACGACCATCGGCGAACCTGCCGCGATGCAGGACGGGGACACAGTGGTGTTCATGAATTTCCGCGCCGACCGCGCGCGCGAAATCACCCGCGCGCTGACCGACGAAAAGTTTGACGGCTTTGTCCGCGCTCGTTTCCCCAAGTTGGCGAACTACACCACGCTGAGCAGCTACGGCGAAGATTTCCATCTGCCGTGCGCCTACACCGCCGATTCGATTCACAACGGCATCGGCGAATATCTTTCCCATCTGGGCTTGAAACAATTGCGCATTGCCGAGACGGAAAAATACGCGCACGTGACTTATTTCATGAACGGCGGCAAGGAACATCCCTACCCCGGCGAAGACCGCGTGCTGGTGCCTTCGCCCAAAGTGGCCACTTACGATTTGAAGCCGGAAATGAGTGCGTTCGAGGTCACCGACAAACTGGAAGCCGCGATCCGCAGCAAACAATACCAAGCCATCCTGTGCAACTACGCCAACGGCGATATGGTCGGCCACAGCGGCATCATGGACGCGGCGGTGCAGGCGATTGAAGCGCTGGATATTTGCATCGGGCGCGTGGTGAACGCGATGCTGGAATGCGGCGGCGAAGTGCTGATCACCGCCGACCACGGCAACGCGGAACAGATGCTGGATAGAACCACGCACCAGCCGCACACCGCGCACACGTTGAACTTGGTGCCGTTCGTTTACATCGGTCGCCACGCCGACATGGCGCAAGCGGGTGCAGGCGCGTTGCAGGATGTCGCGCCGACGTTGCTGGCGATGATGGGCTTGCCGCAACCGCCGGAAATGACCGGCAAGTCGCTCATTCATATTCTGTGATTGCAGTGCTGCGCTTCATTCTGCTGGCTTCCCTGCTTGTCGCGGGCGCGGCGCACGCCAGCAAGCAGGACGATCTGGCGAAGTTGCACAAGCGCATCGCGGCGTTGCAGCAGGATTTCGAGAAGACCAATGATTCCAAATCGGAAGCGGCGGACGGGCTGCGCGAATCGGAGCGCGCCATCAGCGACAGCAACCGCACGCTGCACGAACTTTCCCTGCAACAGCAAACCGCCAACCGCGAATTAGCCCAGTTGCAACAACGCGCCGCCGCGATGGACAGAGAGATGCAGGGTCAGCAGGCCATGCTCGGGCGCTTGCTCTATCAGCAATATCTGGACGGCGGCGAGCAGGAATATCTCAAGCTACTGCTCAACAATGACGACCCGAATCAGGTGGCACGCGAACTGCGCTACTACGAATACATCGCGCGCAATCGCGCTTCCACCCTGAAGTCTTTGCGCAGCGGCCTGCTCAAGCTGCAAGCCGTGACCGATCTGTCGCGGCAGAAAAGCGAGGAGATCGCCGCGTTGCGCGCAGAAGAGCAAACGCAAAAAAAACACCTGGAACAAGACAAGCGCGCGCGCCAGCAGATGCTGAGCAAGATCGCGCTGCAACTGAAACAGCAGCGGCGCGAACTCGGACGCTTGCAGCACAACGAGAGCCGTTTGTCACAATTGGTCGATAAGCTGGCAAATATATTGCCCGATGGCGGAATGAACCAAAGTCCCTTCAAGTCGCTCAAAGGTAGGCTGGCGTTGCCAGTGAAGGGTCAGCTGAGCCACCAGTTCGGCGCACGTCGCCCCGAAAGCGGCATGCTGTGGACAGGCTGGTTTTTGCGCACTCCGGCCAGCCAGCCGGTTAAGGCCGTGGCCGGCGGCAGCGTGGTGTATGCCGATTGGTTGCGCGGTTACGGCAACCTGCTCATCATCGATCACGGCAATGGCTACATGAGTTTGTACGGCAACAACGAGACGTTATACAAGCAGGTCGGTGATAGCCTTCACGGCGGCGATACTATTGCCGCTGTGGGCAGCAGCGGCGGCAATGAAGATTCCGGTTTATACTTCGAGCTAAGATTCGAGGGTAAACCGTTCGATCCAAAACCTTGGATGAAGAGACGATAATTTTTAGAGGTGATTTTAATGAGTAGTCGTATTGAGAAATTCGGATTAGTCGGTGTCGGCCTGCTGGCTGGTGTATTGGTCAGTCTGCACTTTGCCGCCGTGGCCGACAAGGACACGCCGCTGCCGCTGCCGGTGGAAGAACTGCGCGCCTTCTCCGAAGTGTTCGGTCGCATCAAGAGCGATTACGTGGAACCGGTCAGCGACAAAAAACTCATCACCGAAGCCATCAACGGCATGCTGAGCGGACTCGATCCGCACTCAGCCTATCTGGATGCGGAAGGCTTCAAGGAATTGCAGGTCGGTACGCAAGGCGAATTCGGCGGACTGGGCATTGAAGTCGGCATGGAAGACGGCCTGGTCAAAGTCATCTCGCCCATCGAAGACACGCCCGCCTTTCTGGCCGGAGTCAAAAGTGGCGACCTCATCATCAAACTCGATGACACTCTGGTTAAGGGCATCACGCTGAATGATGCGGTGAAGCGCATGCGCGGCAAGCCCGGCAGCGCCATCGTGCTCACCATCGTGCGCAAGACCGAGCCGAAACCGTTGCAGATCAGCGTGACGCGCGCCGTTATCAAGGTGCAGAGCGTGAAATCAAAACTGGTTGAACCTGGCTACGCTTTCGTGCGCATCACCCAGTTCCAGGAACACACCGGCGAAAATCTGGCCACCGCGCTGACCAATCTGCGCAAGCAAAACAACGGAGAGTTGCAAGGACTCGTGCTCGACTTGCGCAACGATCCGGGTGGTTTGCTGACCGGCGCAGTTGGCGTATCGGCGGCGTTCCTGCCCAAGGATGCACTGGTGGTTTATACCGAAGGCCGCACCGAAGATGCCAAGATGCGCCTGCTCGCCAGCCCGGATTTTTATTTGCGCGGCAGCGGCAAGGACGATTACCTGAAAACATTGCCCGCCGAATTCAAGAGCGTGCCGATGGTGGTGCTGGTGAATGGCGGCTCCGCTTCGGCTTCGGAAATCGTGGCGGGCGCGCTACAGGATCACAAACGCGCGGTCATCATGGGCACGCAGTCGTTCGGAAAAGGCTCGGTGCAAACCATATTGCCGCTGGGCAATAACACAGCGATCAAACTGACCACCGCGCGTTACTTCACCCCCAGCGGACGCTCCATCCAGGCCAAAGGCATTATTCCCGATATCGTGGTGGAAGACCCAGCGACCGCCGGAATGGACAATATGTTCCGCCTGCGCGAAGCCGATCTGGACAAGCACTTGACCAACGGTCAGGGCGAAGATAAACCTGATGCTCCAGCCAAAGCCGCCCCCAAAGTGCAGCCGAAAAACAAGGACGGCGAAGACAGCAAGCCCGAGATTTCCGAGTTCGGTGCAAAGAACGATTACCAGTTGAATCAGGCGTTGAATGTGCTCAAGAGCGCACGCATTTTCCACGGGAAATAATCCGATGAATCCGTTCGAACTGCAAAAGCAACGAGTGCTGGTGTTTAGCGAGAATCCCGCCAATCAACTCGATCAGGCTTTTCTGTTATTGCGCGGATTGGAGAATTTCCACGTTGAACGCGTCGCCCATCCGAACAGCCTGCTGATCCGCTATAGCATTGAACATTATTCGCTGGAAGCGCTGGAGAAAGCGCTCTCCCGCGAAGGTTTCATTCTGGAGAGCAGACTGTTGGGCAACATGGTGAAGCAGTTGATCCACTATTGCGAAGACGTGCAGTACCACAACCTGAAAACCCCGGAACGCACCACCAAAAAAACCCCGCCGGAGATTTTCGTCAAAGTGTATGAACACCATCAACACGGCAACCACGACGACACACCGAAGGAATTGCGCGAGTTCAAGTAGGTTTGCCGTTCGCCACGCAGTCCTTCGATACACTCCAGGGAACTAGCTCCTAGCAATCCTATTCAGCATCGTCCTCACCGGCTTCGGTATCGCCGCCCCCAACGCTTCTTCCACATCCAGCCAAACACTTCCCGCTTGCGCAACTCGCAGCGATTTGCGCGCAAGCTGTATCTTCAGCGGCGTGATATGCAATTTGAAATGCGTGAAGGTGTGGCTGAACGTCTCCAATTTTTCTCCGCCAAGCGCTTGCATGCCGCTGCGTTCAAACCAGTCTCTGGCTGCAACCTCACCCTCAAATTGCGGCGGACACCACAGGCCGCCCCAGATGCCGCTGCCGGGGCGTTTTTCCAGCAGGATGTCGTTGCCGTGTAGCAGCAATAAAAACGTGGCGTGTTTTTCCGGTACGGCTTTGCGCGGACGCGGAAAGGGCAACTCGGCGATGCGATCGGTTAGTAATGCTGCGCAGTCGGCTTGTACCGGGCATAGCGCGCACTTGGGGCGACTGCGGGTGCAGACGGTAGCGCCCATGTCCATGAGGGCTTGGGTGTAGGTGGCAACATCGCTCTGCGGCAGCAATGCTTCGGCTTGCGACCACAGCTTTTCTTCTACCTTCTTCTCTCCCGCCCAGCCTTCAATGCCGCAGTAACGCGCCAACACGCGCTTGACGTTGCCGTCCAATATCGCGCGCCGTTCGTGGAAGGCGAGTGCGCAAATGGCAGCGGAGGTGGAGCGACCGATGCCAGGCAATTCGAGTATTTGCGCGATGTCGCGCGGGAATTCGCCGTGATGCTTTTCCACGATGATCTGCGCGGCTTTATGCAGGTTGCGTCCGCGCGCGTAGTAGCCGAGGCCGCTCCAGTGCGCGAGCACTTGTTCTTCGCTGGCGGCTGCGAGTGCGGCGATGTCGGGGAACGATTTGATGAATCGCTGGTAATACGGAATGACGGTGGCGACCTGCGTTTGTTGCAGCATGATCTCGGACAGCCACACGCGGTAGGCATCCGCGCCCTGCCACGGCAGGTCGTGGCGACCGTGCGTGCGCTGCCAGGCGATGAGACGAGAGGCGAATGTTTTCAACAGCCAACTGCCCTGCAAGCCGCATGCATAGGCGATCTACGCATTGCACATCGCGCAGATGCCCGTATTCATTGGCTTGCGATCAAGCGGCATTATTTGAACAAGCCTTTCAAGCTCTTTTTCAACTGTTCCTGCATCTTGGCCTTTGCTTCGTCTTTTTTATCGTCCAGCTTTTGTTTGACGACATCGGTGAGCAGCGCGGCGTAATCCAGTTTGATTTTTAGCGCGTCGAAAGTGCCGCTCACATATACCGGCAAGGTCGCCGTCTTGCCCTGTTCGGTCTTGGCGAAGGTGGCTTTGGCGTTGTAATTCAGGCTGTCGTGGCCGATGTCGATGTCGCCGTTACCCGTCACGCGCAACACGGTGGATTTCATTGCCAGATCGTCGTTATGCGCCACGCCGTTGCGCACTTTCAGGCTGGCTTTGAATTCGCTGAACTCGGTTTTTTCGCTCTTGTCCACGCCCAGCGTTTGCGCCTTGGTGTCCTTGCTCAGGTTCTGCACACCCTGCACCAGCTTGCTCAGGTTGATACCCTTGATCGCGCCGTTCGCCAGATTCACCGAGGCGGTTCCGTTCAGCGCTTTCTTCAAGCCGCCGATGGTGTTGCCCTGCATGGTGAGGTCGAGCACGATGTTGCCCCTGCCCTCGGCCAGTTCCAGATCGAGTGCATCTTTCATCAGCGGCGCGATGTCGATACCGGTCAGTTTTGCGTTGACGGCGAAGCTGGAAGTCGCGGCATTCACCAACACTTTGCCGTCGAAGCTGCCCTGGTACAGTTTGGCGGAAAGCGGCGCGATGTTAATCGTGCCGTTTCTGGCCTTCACATCGGCGCGCAGTTGCGCCACTCTGATGTTGGCGGCTTTGAGCGAGCCAATACGCACACTGCCTTCCACATTCAGCGTCTTCAATGCGGAGAGATCGAACGGTTGTTCCGTTTGCACGGACTTACCTTTTGCTTCAGCCTCATTCTTGCTTTTCTCTTTGGCATCGACAGTTTTCTTGGGCATAAACGGATCGGCATCGAACTGGTCTATCTCAAGGTCGTAGCGTATTGCGGGAGCTGCGAAATTATTGATTGCCGCTTTAGCTTTAATCCTGCTTTGCAACAGACCGCCCGCAAGATTGGCTTGAATACTTTGCCTGCCGATGTCAGCTTGCACGCTGCCTTTTAATGCGCTGCTGATTCTCTTGCCCGGCAGCTTGTCGCCACTGGCGTTCACGGCAATCACCAGATCGGACAGATTGAATTGCTGCGTTTTCAGATTGCCCGCAACTGGCGTGGTCAACTTCAGCTTGAAGGCCTGCTCGGGCTGCTTTACATCCACATTCAGCGATAACGCGCCCAATTTGAATTTCTCCATATCGCCTTTTGCCGTTGGCAGTGAAAGCGCCGCGACAACATTACCAAAAGCCGCGTCCAGCTTGGCAGACAAGGTAATTCCGTCCGCAGAAAAATTCTCTTGGGAAAGACTCAGCTCAGGTGCAACCAGTTTTGCCTCAAAACGGTCTTTGCCTTTAAGTCCGCTCGCGGTGAGCATAAAGTTGTTGAGCGAGAATTCCTTAGCCGTGGGTTGCGCACTGGCATCGCCGCTGACTTTAACCATCAACTCGGTGATGTCGAGGGCGACTCCTTTGGCTTGCACATCCAGCCCCTGCACTTGGAACTTGTTTTTTTCCAGATCGAAAGTAAACGTGGTATTGATTTGCGCAGTGATGTCCAGCTTGGGCTGGTTGGCCTGGATATGCGCTGCAATTTCTACTTTGCTCGGCACGCCGTTGGCGATATGACCGGTCTTGAGCGATAGATCATTAACTGCATATTGCGCACCGCTAACCTCATCGCGATAACTCAATTCGATTTTTTCTATCTGCACCGATGCAATATCGAATTTAACCGGCGTAGCAGGTTGCGCGGGCTGGGCGGATTGAACGGGTTGCGTTGTTTGGGCAGGCGCAGTTTCAGCGTTCAGCAAATCATCAAGATTGGTTTTGCCGTTCTTGTATTTGATGACTCGCGCTTTGACACCGCTCACCGCCACGTTATCCACCACGACTTGTTTGGACAATAACGGCAGCAAAGCCAGTGACACCCGTGCGCTTTCAATCGAAGCAAACTCTTGCTCGCTCTTGAATTCGGAAAGTGAAACCTGTCCGACGCTGACCCCGATATTGGGAAAGAAAGTGAGCTTGATGTCGCCATCCAGTTTCAGCGTGCGCTGCTTGCTGTCCTGCACCGCCTGAATGATCTGCGGCTTGTACGTATTGGGATCGAAGGTGAACGCCAGATAACCCAGCGCCGCCACGACCAGCAACACAATACCAGCCACCGTCCACAAACCGTATTTGAGATATTTATTCATATCAGTACCCGTAGCAAATGTTGGTCGGATTATAAACGAGAGGCCGAATATCCGAGCCGCAAAGCAAAAACCCCTCACCGGGGATCCCGGGAGGGGTGTTTACTTAATAAGGAGTCTGACGATGACCTACTTTCACATGCGTAATGCACACTATCATTGGCGCGAAGTCGTTTCACTGTCCTGTTCGAGATGGGAAGGAGTGGGGCCAACTTGCTATGGTCGTCAGACATAACTGTTATCAATCGCTGAAACTGGTTTCAGTCTCAGCGCCTGATGTAATTTTGGAAGAAGTAAAGACATGTGTTCTGATTGTTGCGAAACTCACACTACTTGCAACTGACCTAATGTTATAGGATCAAGCCGCACGGGCAATTAGTATCGGTTAGCTTAACGCATTACTGCGCTTCCACACCCGA